>Ga0210057_1002331_pt1 | contig 27352 bp, 28 predicted proteins | sample CryGeyCG2114_010_2_FD_183968 | JGI IMG/M metagenome (GOLD analysis project Ga0210057, IMG submission 183968) | Groundwater microbial communities from aquifer - Crystal Geyser CG10_big_fil_rev_8/21/14_0.10 (SPAdes) (version 2) | ecosystem: Environmental > Aquatic > Deep subsurface > Groundwater ...
ATTTCTTCAACTTCCCCAACCGCTTTTTCCAAGTGGCCTTCGGGGTTGACGACGGAATAGTTAAAATCGCTTTCAAAAAGCATTTCCGATTGGGCTGTTTGCAATCTTTGGGTAATTTCTTCATCTGAAATATCCCTGTCTCGTTTTTGCAACCTTTGTTTCAAAAGTTCCAAGCTTTCATATTTGATAAAAATTAAAACGCATTGCGGATAGATTTTTTTATAAGTCAGAGCGCCTTTGACATCTATATCAAAAATTAAATTTTTGTTCTGGGAAAAAGCAAGGTCAACATCCTCTTTTAAAGCGCCGTAATAATTATTATGGACGATTTGCCATTCGGCAAACTGCTTGAATTTAATTTTTTCCAAAAAATCTTCTTCGGACAAAAACTTATAAGTGCGTTTACTTTTTTCGCCATCTCGTGGTTGGCGCGAGGTGCAGGTTATCAACCGTGAAAAGTTGCTGTGTTTTTTTAAAACGGCATTAACAATGCTGTCTTTGCCGACGCCCGACGGCCCGGAAACAATAAAAATGTTGCCTGTTTGCTTATTCACTTCTCTCCTTGCTTGATTATATCATTATTCAACATTTTTACCTATGTCAATTTCAGATTACCCGATTTTCAACATTCTACTGTCGCATAAGAATGCTGCAGCTTATTTATGCGATTTTTTTCTTTTCCATTTTTATATTGATAAGTTTACACATTTAAATTTGATTTGGTAATCATTTTACGCATAGCGGCCGCTGTAGGACATTAATTTTATACTTTAAGCTTATGTAAAACATCAAGTAGTTTTTTTGGCAGTTTGCTCTCGAAAATTAATTTCTTGTCATTTTTTGGATGAATAAATTCCAATTTCGCCGCGTGCAGAAATTGTCTGTTTAAAGTAAGATTTTTGGCAATATTTTTAGCAAGTTTAGTGGTGTATACCTTATCGCCGATTACGGGCCAGCTCATGCTTTTCAGCTGAACGCGCAATTGATGGGTGCGGCCGGTTTCCGGGCGCAATTGCAAAAGCGTCAAATTCTGGCTATCTAATTTATAATGTCGCACAATATTATAAGTTGTTTTAGCTCTCTTCATTGTACCTTTTAAATTTAAAAAACGGGAGATTTGTTTATCTTGCCCCTTCCCTATAAAACTCTCTATCTCTCCCCCGTCTTCAATTTTTCCCACAACCAGCGCCAAGTAAATTTTTTTTACTTTTCTTGCTTTGAATTGCTCTTGAAGTTGATTTAAAATGTCTGGCGACTTGGCTAAAATTAAAAGTCCAGAGGTGTCTTGATCCAGCCGATGGACAATGCCTGCTCTTGTTCTGTCTGGCCAATCTAATTTTTGCAAATTCGGATATTTGGCAAAAAGCCAACTGACAATTGTGTAGCTTTTGTCTTGGCTGTTTTTGGGGTGTACCAACAAGCCGGCCGGCTTGTCAACAACTAACAAATTTTCGTCTTCAAATAAAATTTTTATCAGCATTAATCCACCATTGTAATGTGACTGCCCTCTTCGTCTTTGGTGACCAAAATTTGAGATTCAAAGGCATTTTTTAATTCTTCCAGGTGAGTAATAACTAAGATTTTATCAAAATCTGTTTTGACAGAATTAATTGCTAAAATAATATCTTGAAGCCCCGCGGTGTCTAAATTGCCAAATCCCTCATCAATCACTAAGAATTTTACTTTGGCTTTGGCTTTCTGCGCTAAAAATTTTGACAGCGCAACACGAATAGCGAAGTTGATTCTAAAGGCCTCGCCGCCGGAAAAAAGCTCGTATGGCCGGCTGCCGAGCGCGTCAAAAATTATAATATCCAATGTGTCAATTATCTCATTGCCGTTTTTTTTAGGCCTTTCCATTTTGAAAGCGACTTTCATATTACCAGAGCTTACTCTGCTTAAAATTATATTTGCTTCTTCTTCGAGCGCAGGCAAAGTTTTTTCAATAATCAGTGACGGCACGCCTTTTTTGGAAAACAATTCAGTCAGTTTGTCAAAAATTGTCTTCTGCTGGTTTAATTGTTTTAATTCCACTTCGTATTGTTTGATTTTCTCTTTTAAATTTTTGATTTGCGCCAACTTTTCACCGGCTGCCCCATATTGGATAATTAAATTGTTAAAATCTATTCTTTTTGTTTTTACCTTTTCTTCTAAAATCTGAAAATCCGAAACTTTTGTTTTGGATTTTTCTAAAATTTTCGCTAAATTGCTTCCTTCTATAGATATCTCATTTCTATTGGAAAATGCTTGAGAGATTTCTTTTTTAATCTGTTCAATCCTGTTTTGCAAATGCTTTAGGTTATTTTCAGCTAAATCAAGCTTGTTTTTTTCTTGGACCATATTTTGACTGGCGGCAATATTTTTTTTCAAACTTTGATGACGAACGCTGTTATAATTAATGACTTTTAATTTGTTATTTATGTCTATAATTTGCCTGCCAAATTTATTTTTAAAATCCTCTTCAAGATGTATGATGACACTTCGGGCATCTTTTTCAGGAAGCGGTCTTTTACAAGTCGGGCATATTGAAATACCGGAAATTTTCCATATTTCATCTTTTAATTTGTCCCGATAAACAATCATTTTAATTAACTGCTCTTTAAACGGCTGTGATTTAAGAAATTTCTCATTTAATTTTTGTTCATCTAAAATTTGCTTTTCGTACTCTCTGAATTTGTCCAAAATCTTTTCTCTATTTTTTAAAATTAATTTAACTTTTAATTCTTCACTTTTTAAATCTTTTTTCTCTTGTAATTTATCTTTTAATTTGTCATTTAATTGGCGAAAATTTTCTCTGGCGGTTGAAAGCTTATCACGTAAATTATCAAGATGGCTTATTTCTTTTCTACTTTTATCAAGTTGAGCTTCAATTTTATCAAGTTCCTTTTCAATTTTATTTTTTTCCAATTGCATTTTGTTGAAAGCGTTTTCCAAATTTTCATTTTCTGCTATTTCCTTTTGCCAACTGGCAATTTGAAATGAAATCTCATTTTCCTTCTCGCTGATTTCTTTGTTTTTTTCTTTGGCTTTCTCTTCCAATTTGGCAAAAATATCTAAACCCAAAATATCTGACAAAATTTGCTTGCGCTCAGTTGGGGTTTTCACTGTAAACTCGTCCGCGTGGCCCTGCCGCAGATAGGCAGAATTAGTAAAAATCTCGTAAGTCAGATGAAGATTATCTTCAATTTTCTTTTGTGTTTTGGCTATTTCTTCTTCTGTTATGTTTTGCCAAAGTCCTTTTAAATCTTTGGATATCCCGAAATATAGTGTTGTTTTGCCGCTCTTGCCTTTTCTTTCTCTTTTGCGCAAAACTCTAAAATATTTGTCCTCCAATTGCAAAACTACCTCAACCCACATGCCTTGTTCGCCTTGGTGAATAATTTCATCTGACATTTTTTCGCCCCGGGCCCTTCCCCAAAGCGCCCAAGTAATTGCCTCCAAAATTGACGATTTGCCGACGCCGTTTGTACCGGTTAAACAACCTATTTCAAAACGAGAAAAATCCAGTATTTGCGGATTTTTATACGACATAAAATTGGCCAGTTGCAGTTTAATCGGATTCATAGATTAATTTCTTCAAACATTTTTTTGGCGGTGTCTAAAACTTCTTCTTTTTTCTTGTCTTTTTTCAACTCTAAATATTTTTCTACCCACTGCATCGGCGTCAATGAAGCAATTTCATCGCTGTAAAGCATTTTGTTTATTTTTTCTTTTCTAGCTTCTTTTGATATTGAGGCAATGAAGGCGGCGGTGGAAAGAGCTTTTTCAATTTCAGATTGCACAATTTGATTGAACTGCTCGTGAGTTAAATTAATTAAAACTTTTACAACAGCATCTTTAATTTGGTATTTGTTAATCTCTTTGACGGCCGTCAAAGTGGGATCAGCATCTTCCGGGTTTATATTAATTTCAATATTGATAAACTTCCTACTTGGCAGTTTTTCAAATTGGAAAGAAGTTTGATTATTTTTTTCCAGCTGAATTTTTACCAAACAAAAACCCTTATCTTCTTTTTCTTCGCCAAAATCCACCCTATCCACCGAGCCGCAATAAACCATTAGCGGATTTTCGTCTAACACCTGTTTTTTATGAAGATGTCCTAATGCGACATATTGAATATGTTTGTTTTTTAAATATGACTTTGGTACCACAACATCCGTGCCTAAAGTAACCTGTTGTTCGCTGCCGAATGTCGCGCCTTCCACACTGGCGTGCGCCGTCAAAATTGCCGGATATTTGGAATTAATTTTTGCGTAAAGCTGCTTCAGCTTTTCTTTGATTTTGAGCAAAATTATTTCATTTAACTGCTTGGAGCTTTTATGCACTAATTCCACAGATAAAAACAGATTTTTTGTAATCCAAGGCAGCGTTAGCACTTGAATTTTGCCTGGTTGATGTCTAATCGGAATTTCTAAAATTTCCGGCTGGCGCGAAACATAGACATTGTTAATTTTTAATGTGTAAAATATATCTAAAGTATTAGCTTTGCCTAGGCTGGTTGGTAAATCATGATTGCCGACCAACAGCACGGTTGGGATATTTAGCTGTGAAAGTTTATAAATTTCTTTGGCGAAAGCCCGCTGAAATGTTGGCGAAGGATCACGCGTTTTGTAGGCATCGCCGGCAAAAATTACTAAATCAACTTTTTGCTCTTTGGCAAACTTAATAATTTCTTCAAAGCATTTAACAAAATCCAGAAAGCGGCTGGACAGCCCGGATTCCGGGTCAATCTTGCCGTAATTTTCCATGCCCAAATGCAAATCCGCAAAATGTAAAATTTTTATCATCTTAATTCAGACCAATTATAGCATAAAAATAATTAAAATACCCTCCGTCGCATAAAGCTATGGAGGGTTACTCTCTTCGTTCGTAAAAAAAAGAGACAGGGTTCTGCGGGTGATGCAGGCAAGGAGGGGAAAACCTACATCATTCCGCAGAACCCTATCCCTTTGTAACACCCTAATATAACATATTTATTAAAATTTGTCAAGTGGTTTGAACACAAAAACACGTAAGTCCTATTTAGTACTTATTGCAGAAATCCTTTTATATTAATTTCTCCAATTTTTTTTCAATTTCCTCTTTATCAACCAACCCGGTTGACTGGTCAACAACTTTTGTACCCTTAAAAAACAAAATTGTCGGTACGCTCATTATGGAAAATAAAGTTACCAAATTAGGGCTTTTATCAATATCGATTTTGACTACATCAATCTTGCCTTCGTATTTTTTGGCTATATCTTCTAAAGTGGGCTCCAGCGTTTGGCAGGGGGCGCACCAATTGGCATAGAAATCTGCCATAATCGGAAGTTGTGCCTGACTTAACTTTTTTTGAAAATCCTGTTCCGAAATTTCTAGACTGTGAGCCATTTTGCCCTCCAATTATATTTTTTAACAAGCATTTGCACTGTTTCATAAACTCCAAACATTATTGTAATATAAAATAAATCTCCGGCTAATGTGTTTCTAAAAAATGGCAAAGCAAGAAAATAGCAAGAAATTAGTCCGGCTAAATCTTTGCTGTACCAAGGTGTAAAAGCCCAAACAGCAAAATTGGTAATTAAATAAAATAAGATAGATGCAATAATTGATGCGCCAACGACATTATGCAAATTTTTATGTTTGCGCAACCAAAGTCCAAGCAAACCGACCAGTAAAAAACTGCCGTAGACTGAAAGCATGACCGGTAAGGTGTAAAAACCAATGAAAATATCAGACAAAAAAAGCGCCGTAAGTGGAATGATTAAAGCCCATCTTTTATTTAAATATGTACCACCAAATAATCCCAAAGCAGCAATGGGGGCAAAATTAGGCCAATGAGGCAAAAGTCGAAGTAAAACACCGGCTAAAATTAGAAAGTAAGCCATATTCCCTCGCTTTCTCTCGGTCAAAATCAAAAATCAAATCTCAAAAATCAAAAAGAATACATTTAGTCTATTTTGCTATAGTCTGATTTTTGGATTATCATTTTGCATTTTAAATTTAACATGATTTTTACCAAGTTTCAAATTTCCAAGAAGCTAGGTCATTTTCCACAACTGGTTGCAAAGATGCTCCGACTTGTGAATATGTACCATTGTAATAAAAAGCCCAATAAGTGCCCCCCGTGCCAAAGTTTTGACTGCAGATTCCGCCAAGACAATCAACAAAAACGCCCATGCCAGTATATTCAGTATATTTAACTGAAAAATTATTTTCTTGTCCTGCCCGAAGTAAAATAGAAAAAGCGCTATCCTCATCCTGAAGTTCAACTTGATATGAGCCAATTTGGGCAATTTCGACCGTGGCTTTCTTTTTTGGAATTTCGGCAGGAGGAGGTTGAGGTTGAGGTTCGGATGGCGTCGTATTAACTTGAGGAACGGACGGCGAGGAAGAAGGCTGTTGTGGTGATGGTTGAACAATCTGTGTAGACTGTGTTGGTTGAGTATTTTCCGCGATTTTCGGCTTTTGGTATGGAATTAATACACCTTCGTTTAGAAATTTTCTTGTTCGAGGACCAAAATACCCTGCTCCCCATGCGGTTTTATCGGGAACAATTTTGTTTTTAATTTGAAAATCAACTAAGGCATCTTTTGTTTTACCATCAAAAATTTCTGTTTTCTCAATATCTAACAAGCACTGTAAAGCAGAAATATCCTCTCCCCTGTTTTTTAAATAACGGTTGGTGGTAAATTTAATTTCTGGACATTTTGGTTCTGACTGGTTTGGCGCCACAAAGCTTGAAGTTCCTAAAACTTTTCCTTGATTTTGAAGTTGTTCTTCTAAATTGTTGATTTTTATTTCTAACTGACTAATTTTGTTTTCTAATTTTTTTTGATTTAATTGGGTATTACTTACACTTGTTGAACCAAAAACAATTACCGCTAAAGCTGCTGCCACAATTGGTAGCCAAACTAATTTTAAAATTTTCATTGTTTTAACTCTCTCCGAGCCTGAGGCTCTCTAAGCCGGAGGCCTTTAATTTTTTTAAAAAACCTTAGCCAAGGTTTTAAAGTCGCGTAAAGTGGCGTTGCCACCACGTGGCTTAAGGCTAAGGTGATTAGCCTTTCGACCGAAGGCAATATACTCATCGTCCAAAGCGAACCTACATTTTTCAAAATCCCGGCGGGTACAGGCAAAGGACGGAGTCTTTTGTTGGTAGGTTTTCTGGCTTTTGAGCGCTGGCACCGACTGACCTTGTGATACATTTTGCTCAAATACAGTGGCGGGACCGCCCCCGCTTCTCACGGGGTTACCCCTACACCAACAATTCTAAATGTTAAGTCAATTATAGATTATAAGCCGGTAAAATTTTTGTCAAGTGCCTGCCCCGTTTACGACGCTTCTACCACCCGCCTTGCCGGCGAGACAGGTAATAGGACGTAGTCCATTTGGCAGAAAGGAGTTTTACGGGGTGGATAAATCAATTAAAATAACTTAAAATCGAAAACGCAAAACTTAAAACTACAACTTAAAGTATAAAAGATAAAATCATTTCAGTTTTATACTGTTGTTTTAACATTTGAGTTTTAAGCTTTAAGTTTAATACTCTATCCCCTGTCTTGCTTTAAATCCTTTATCAAACGGATGTTTAATTTTTTTCATCTCGGTGATTAAATCGGCCAGCGCCAAAATTTCCTTGGGCGCTTTTTGACCGGTTAAAACCAATTCTAAATTAGTCGGCTTGCGTTTTAAAATTGCCAAAACATCTTTTAACGCAAGAAGTTTAAAATGCAAGGCGACATTGATTTCGTCTAAAACTAAAAGGTCACATTTTTTATCTTTAATAATTGTATTGGCTAAATCTAAAGCTTCTTGCGCCAACTGCACATCTTTTTTAGTTGGTTTTTTTACAAATTTGCCAGCTTGACCAAATTGCCAAACTTTCACGTTGGGGAATTTTTTGAAGGCCAACATCTCCCCCGTTTTATTGCCCTTCATAAATTGCACAATACAGACTTTTTTACCCCAGCCGACGGCGCGCAAAGCTTGCCCCACGGCCGCTGTTGTTTTACCCTTGCCATCGCCGGTGTAGACCTGAATAAGACCAGACATAATCTCTCCTAACAAATCCAAATGTCAAAATCAAAATGTCAAATCAATTTCAAATGACTAAACATTTTAATTGTCAATTTCTAATTTCCATTGAATTTACAATATTTTTATTTTCAATTCTTGTTTGAACATAAGAACCTTGCCTTCGGCAAGAATCTTTTTTCTCGCTCTGCTCGAAATTGAGTCATTGGTAATTGATTGAAAATTGTAAATTGAGAATTGTAAATTTATTTGAGCTTTGAATTTTATTTGTCATTTGAAATTTGAGCTTTGTCATTTTTTATTTAGCATCTTGAAAATCCACACACACGACATTTTATACAGCCTTCGCTAATCTCCAAAATCGAGCCGCACTCTGGACATTCGGGAGGCAGGCCCATTTTGGCGTAGGTATTTTCGTTTTCTTTAGTTTCATCTTGCTTATCTAATTTTAGGTCAAGTTTTGGTTGTTCTTTTTTTAAATGTTTTTCAATTATTTGCCCAATAGCGTCGGGCAGTGACAGAATCATTTGTCCTTCATTCCAAGAAGGCAGCGGTCCTCTAATGCCCTTAATTTGTTTAATGACTGCCTCTGGTGAAATGCCGGAGCGCAGGGCTAATGATATTAATCTGGAAATGGCTTCTGTTTCGGTGGCAAAAAATCCGCCGGCTTTACCCATAGAAGTAAAAACTTCAAACAAATTGCCCTTGTCGTCTTCATTGAGAGTAATGTAAAGATTACCGTAGGCAGTATCGATTTTATGAGTCCAGCCGCGCATCACTGTCGGACGGGGTTTGGGTTTGAGAGTTTGAGTGGCGACAATTTGCAGTTGAGCTTGTTCTTGCACCTTGGGTTGCTCTTTTTTATTTTCCAGATTGAGTACTTGGGTGGGGCGTGAGCCATCGCGGTAAATTGTTACACCCTTGCAACCGTACTTATACGCCTGCAAATATACATTTTTGACCCCTTCAATGTTGGCAGAGTTGGGAAAATTGACTGTTTTGGAAACAGCATTGTCAGTATGTTTTTGAAACACCGTTTGCATCTTAATGTGGTCTTCGGGAGTAATGTCGTGTGCCGTAATAAAGAAATTTTTAATATTTTGTGGAATTTCATCAATTGATTGAATACTTCCTTTTTGAGCGGCTTCTTGCAGTAATTTTTGGGAATAAAAACCTTCTTTTTTAGCAACTCTCTCAAACTCTGGATGAACTTCCCACATTTTTTCGCCGTCTAAAATGTTCTGCCGGCTATAGCAGACGGCAAATAAAGGTTCAATACCCGACGAAGCGTTGGCAATGATAGAAATTGTGCCGGTGGGAGCAATGGTGGTGATGGTGGCATTGCGGATTTTTTTTCTTTTCCGTTGAAAGTAAATGCTTTGTTTAAAATTGGGAAAAGCGCCGCGTTTTTCCGCCAGCTTCTCTGATGCTTCATGGCCTTTGTCATTGATAAAGGCCATGATTTTTTCGCCAATTTCCAAAGCTTGTTGGCTGTTGTAGGGAATTTGAAGTTTAATTAGTAAATCAGCAAAGCCCATTACCCCCAAACCAATTTTTCGGTTGCCCAACGTCATTTCTTTAATTTCATCTAAAGGATATCGGTTAAGGTCAATAACATTGTCCAAAAAATGGACGGCTTTTGTTACTACATCTTCAAGTTTTTTCCAATCAAGAACTTTTTTGCTGTCTTGTCGCTTAGTTAATACGCCAAGGTTAATCGAGCCCAAATTGCAACTTTCGTAGGGCAATAATGGCTGCTCACCGCACGGATTAGTACTTTCAATTTTCCCCAGCGCCGGGGTTGGATTTTTGTCATTAATTTTATCAATAAAAATGATGCCCGGTTCACCATTTTTCCACGCCTGCTCAACAATTTTGTCAAAGACCTCTTGAGCGTTGAGTTTTTGGACAGCTTTTTTGGAAATTGGGTCAACTAAATCAAAATCTTTATTCTTTTCTACCGCCTTCATAAATTCATCGGTAATCGCCACCGAAATATTAAAATTATTTAGTTTAGCAACGTCGTCTTTACAGGTGATGAATTCCAAAATATCAGGGTGGTCAACTCTTAAAATGCCCATGTTAGCGCCCCGACGCGTTCCCCCTTGCTTGATAGTTTCTGTTGCGGCATTATAAGCGGTCATAAATGAAATAGGACCCGATGCGACCCCCGACGTTGATTTAACCACACTGCCTTTAGGTCTTAAATGTGAGAAATCAAAGCCGGTGCCGCCACCGGATTTGTGAATCAAAGCAGTATTTTTCAAGGTATCAAAAATGGAATCCATAGAATCTTCTACTGGCAGGACAAAACAAGCCGAAAGCTGACCTAAAGCTCGGCCGGCGTTCATTAAAGTCGGACTATTGGGCAAAAATTCTAAATTAGAGAGCAGCTGGTAAAATTGGGCAGCTATTTTTTGGACGTCTGCTTTGTTATCATAATTTAGGTCTGCTTTGGCGATTTCATTGGCTACACGATGAAATAGCTCTGCTGGCTCTTCAACCGGATTACCGTTGTTATCTTTGGTTAGGTATCTTTTCCTAAGCACAATAATGGCATTTTGAGAAAGTTTGATTTTATCTTCGTCAGTCACTTTTTCGCCTCCTTCCAGGCCGGTGGCTTTCCAGACCAGAGGCCTTGTCGGCCGGTGGCCTTTTGCAACTAAAAAAGGCATTATCTCAATCCCCCGTTGCTAATATTGCTAAATTGTTATAATGCCTTTTTGTTTTTATTTATTTCGAGCGAAGCAAGAAACAAGGAATACTTGGACTTATTTCGAGCGAAGCAAGAAACAAGGAATACTTGGACTTATTTCGAGCGAAGCAAGAAACAAGGAATACTTGGACTTACTTTAATTTTCTTCTGATGAAGGCAGGAACATCCAGTTCTTCGTCTTCTTTTTCTTGTTCTTCATCCCCCTTTACAACAAACGGTTTTTCGGCAACTATAGTCGGATTTTCTAAGGTTTTAATGGGTGGTTTTTTCCTGCCGCCGTTTTCAAAACCAGTGGCAATAACAGTAATTTTTACCTCGCCGCTCATTGCATCATCAACTAAAGCGCCGAAAATGATATTGGCATCGGGGTCAGCTGCTTCCGTAATTGCCTTGGCGGCTTCATCAATTTCATACATGGATAAATCTTGCCCGCCAGTTATATTAAACAAAATGCCTTTTGCGCCGTCAATGGAAAGTTCCAAAAGTGGTGAATCAATGGCCGCCCTAGCTGCTTCAATTGCGCGATTATCGCCAGTGGCGCGGCCGATACCCATCAGGGCTGAACCGGCGTCAGACATAATTGTACGCACGTCGGCAAAGTCAACATTGATAATGCCGTGTAAAGTTATTAAATCTGATATACCCTGAACGCCCTGTCTTAACACATCGTCAACAATACCGAAAGCATCAAGCAGTGATGTTTTTTTATCTATAATTTGCAAAATGCGGTCGTTCGGTATGGTAATTAAAGTGTCAACTTTGTCCCGTAGTTCGTCAATACCGACTTCGGCCACTTTCATGCGGCGTTGTCCTTCAAAAGAGAATGGTTTTGTTACAATTGCGACCGTCAGTGCGCCAAGTTCTTTGGCTATAGCTCCAACAATTGGACCGGCGGGCGTTCCAGTACCACCACCAGCGCCATAAGTTACAAAGACCATGTCGGCGCCTTTGAGTATTTCATAAACTTCGTCTTTATTTTCTTCAATTGACTTGCGGCCTACCTCAACATCAGAACCAGCGCCCAACCCTCCGGTCGCCTCTTTGCCAATTTGAATTTTAATCGGCGATTCAGTGTGCATGAGCGCTTGAGCGTCGGTATTAATAGCGATAAATTCAACGCCTCTAATTTTACCTTGAATCATGCGATTAACTGCATTGCAACCGCTGCCCCCTACCCCGATAACTTTGATATTTGCAAAACTCTCTATGTCTGTCGACTTTTCCATCTGACCTTTCTAAGGCAGAAATTGTTTAAAGAAATTTTTGGTTCTATCTAAGATATTACCGATATTTTTTAATCCCGCTGTGTTCGTAAAAGATGTGGTTTTTTGTTGCATTGCCCAAAGCAGTAAACCTACACTTGTAGCATATATAGGATTATCTATTTTGTCAACCATTCCAGATATCTCCAAAAACGGTGAACCAACTTGAGCAGGTAATCTTAATTTTTCTTTAGCGGCATCAACTAAGCCATTCAATTTTGAGCCACCGCCGGTAAAAACGATACCCGCTGGCAGCATACCTTCCTTGTTCCACAAGCGCAGTTTTTCTCGAATCATGTTAAAAATTTCATCAAGCCGCGCCTCAACAATTTGGGCTAAATATTTTTTGGGAATTTTCTGATCATCAGCTGGGTCATAATCATTAAGATTAACCACCTCTTTTTCACCTACTTTGTTGACGGCCGCGGTGGCTTCTTTAATTTTTATTTTTTCTGCTGTTTCCAGTGAAGTGCGCAAGCCAATCGCGATATCATTGGTAATATGCATACAGCCCACCGGCAGTACCGCGGCGCCAATTACTTCCCCTTCTTCATAAGCGGCCAATGAGGTAGTACCTGCCCCAAAATCAACCAGCAGCACGCCGATTTCTTTTTGTTTTTTGGAAAGTAATGCCTTTGAGGTGGCTAATGGCGAAAAAACGATATCAGCAATTTCAAGGCCTGCTTGAAAAACACACTTAGATAAATTTTTAATGGCAGAGGTGGTGCCTCCAATTACATGAGCTTCAACTTCTAACCGGATACCGGACATGCCGACGGGTTCTTTAATGCCGCCCTGACCGTCAATAATATAATTTTTGGGGATAACATGAATAATTTCTTGATTAGTTGGTAAAGCAATGGCTCTGGCCGCTTCCAAGACCCTTTCAACATCGGATTGGGTTATTTCGCCATCAGCGCGGGAAACGGCAATCACGCCTTTTGAGTCAGTAGAAACAATATGAGAGCCAGAAATTCCCACTACGGCTCGACTAAGAGACGTGCCGGTTGTTCTTTCGGCGTCATCTAAAGCGGCTGAAATAGCCGAAACAGTTTCTTCAATATCGGCCACAGTCCCCTTGCGCATGCCTGAATTAGGTTTGTGGCAAGCAGCGATAATGTTGGCTATTCCTTCCTGAAAATTACCGACACAAATTGAAACTTTCGTGGTGCCGACATCTAAACCGACAATCAAATTGTCTTTGGGCATTTTTATCCCCTCCAGACCTTAATTCTTATTATACGATAAATAATACTCTTCATACAATACCTTATTCAATTATTTATGATGATAGCCCAAAAGATGGCTTATGGAGTGATCTATTAAAATATTAATTGCATTTGTCAACTGTTTGTCTGGTGTTTCTTTCCTGACAACTTCAGGGCATATAATAATATCACCTAATAGGCTGGGAATTTTTTGGCCGGTTTTAAAGGGAATTTTTTGTTTTGCCTTGCCAATTGTTGTTGGGAAAGATAAAACGGCGGTCGGTTTATTATAATTACGGTATTTATAATTTAATTTTCTGATAATTTCACTCTTGACAATGAAAATGTCAATGATTACTTGATTGGTGACATTGCGTTTTTTTAAACTTTGTAAAACAAATTTTTTCAAAAGTTGTTCAGAAATATTTTCTACAGCTTCATTTTTTACATGCAATATTAATTTAAGCATTCATTCAACATTTTTATGATATATTAAATCACCTTGAATTTCCAGAGTTTAAATTTTGTTTAATGCTTGCTTTTTTCTTCTGCCATTGCGTCAAAAATAAAATTACAAAAAATGATGCCATAATTAAAAGCCAGCCAAGGGGTGTCGGAGAAGAAGTTCTAAAAACATTCTGTAAAGGTTTAAAATCAATAACTAAATATAACAGTCCCAACGAAATCAACTCAGCGTATAGCAGCCAGCGGTTAGAGAAAAATCCAATTTTAAAAATTGATTGAGTTTCACTTCGGCTGGAGAAGACATTAGCGAACTGGCAAAAGACCAGTGTGGCATAAACGGAAGCCGTGGCGCTGAAATATAATTGACTGTCTAACGATAAATTTTGCCCCCAATGCCAACCTCCCTCATACAACGTTACCAAAAAAACCGTCAGGCCCAAAAACCCCATCACAAGGCCAATTTGTAACAGTTTGGAAAGCATTTTAATATTCATTATCCGTTCTGTCTTGGAATATGGCGGTTGTTTCATAATGCCTGTTTCTTCTTTTTCTACTCCTAAGGCCAGTGACGGCAAAACATCAGTTCCAAGGTCAATGGCTAAAATTTGTACAGCGATTAACGGCAAGGGCAGTCCTAAAATAACTCCTATAAGCGGCGCAAACAATTCTCCCGAATTAGACGAGAATACATAAAATACAAATTTTCTGGCGTTGGCAAAAATGCGACGGCCTTCTCTGACAGCATTGATGATAGTGGCAAAATTATCATCCAACAAAATCATATCCGCCGCTTCCTTGGTGACATCGGTGCCAATTTGACCCATTGCCACTCCTATGTCAGCTTTAACTAAAGCGGGTACATCATTAATACCGTCGCCAGTTACGGCCACCACCTCTCCCATCTCCTGCAAGTTTTTAACAATCCTCATTTTTTGTCCTGGTTCAGTTCGGGCAAAAATTCCTTCTTTTTTTAAAAGTTCTTTTAAGCCCTGGTCATCCATCTGGTGCAAATCTTGGCCTGTTACAACTTGAGTTTCTGTATTAGCCAAGCCAATTTGTTTTGCCAGGGCTAGGGCTGTTAAGCCGTAATCGCCAGAAATCATAATTACTTTTATTTGGGCTTTTTGGCAAATTCTAATTGCTTCTTTCACACCTTCCCTCGGCGGGTCGGCCAAACCGACAAGCCCAACAAAGGTTAAATCTTTCTCTAAATTTTCTTTATCAATTTTTGCACTGGCTAATTTTTTCATTGCGAGAGCAATTACTCTTAACCCTTCCTTGGCCATTTGGTCATTTTTTAAAATTATTTTTGCCTTTTCTTTTTCGGGCAAATCGCAGTTTTGTAATATTTCTAAACAAGCCCCTTTGGTATAAGAGTGAATACCTTTTCCATTTTTGCAGGCCACTGTCATCATTTTTCTTTTAGCTGAAAAAGGAATTTCAAAAAAACGCTGATTTTCTTTTCTCACTTGGTCACAATTAATGTTTTGGTTTTTTGCATAATTTAAAAGCGCCTGTTCCAACGGCTCGCCGATCGGCTTTTCCCCTAAAATAGCATCATTGCACAAAATAGCCGTCGTCATAAATTCGTCATCTAAAGCAGGAGCGGTTTTAACCACGCTCATCTTACCGGTAGTTAAAGTGCCGGTTTTGTCAGTGCAAATTGTGGTGACCGAACCTAAACTTTCAACGTGGAGTAATTTTTTCACTAAAGCATTTTTTTTAATCATTCTTTGAGCGCCCAGTGATAAAGCAATGGACATAGCGGCGGGTAAACCCTCGGGCACCATGGCTACGCCGGCGGCAATCGCAAATAACATACTTTCTTTAAAATTACGTCCTACGATATAAAGTAAAAACAAAACGATAAAAGCTACGGCAATAGCTATTTTTGCAACTGTTTTGCTGGTGTGATGAAGCTCTCTCTGCAGCGGCGTTGGCTGTTCCTTAATCTCCTGACTTTGTTGGGCAATTTGGCCAAAAGCAGTCTGTGTACCAGTGTTGACTACTACGGCTTTTCCCTCCCCTTCAGCGACAAAAGTTCCCATAAAAACCATATTATCAATATCAGATAATGTTCTTTCCTCTGTTATCTGATAAACTTTTTTCTTTTGTGGCTGTGACTCGCCAGTTAGGGCAATATCATTAGTTTTCAAATCAAAAGCTTCAATTAATCTGGCATCTGCACCGATGGCATCGCCAGATTCTAAAGTGAGAATATCACCAGGCACTAATTGAAATGTTAAAACTTTTTTCAATTTACCGTTCCTGATTACTTTAGAAAATGACGGCAAGTGTTTTTTAAACGCCGCCAAAATTTTTTCAGCTTTATATTCTTGAATAAATCCAATTACTGCATTAACTAAAACAATGGCAAAAATAATTAGAGTGTCTCTGGGCTCGCCGATGACTAGCGCTATCAGTCCAATACTAATTAAAATAATAAACATGAGATCTTTAAATTGATTAATAAACATAAAGAACAGTGGAATTTGTTTAAGTTTTTTTAAACGGTTCAACCCAAATTTTTGCAAATTTAAAAATGTCTGCTCGTCAGTTAGTCCATTAATTCCAGCGCCCAATTCATTTAAAATTTCAGAAATCGGCCTTTGATAATAATTCATTTTGTCTGATAAACCCTTCCATTAAAGTTTTTAGCAGCGGCGAAAGTATTTTGACTCTCGTTGGCGATTAAAATTTTCAGTTTTACTCTAGTAAAATTGACTTTTCAAATGATGCTATGCTTTCGCTGCCGGCAACCCTGATCCGTTTTAATTTGTAAATATTTTCTTTTGTCTGCTCTTTGCTGTTTACTGTAGTGACGGCCGTTTGGTAACCAGCATTTTTGACAAGTTGGATTGTTTCATCGTCAAACGCGCCCGATGGATAACAAAAGGCGGTAATTTTCAAATTTAATTTTTCCTCCAAAGTTATTTTGCTGTTATAAATTTCAACTCTAGCTTTGTCAGTGTCAAGTTTTGATAAATCCAGATGCGAGACAGAATGTGAGCCAATTTCCATTCCCGCCTTGGCCAGCTCTGCTATTTGGCTCCAACTTAAATAACCCGGTTTTTCAACTTTGCCGGTAATTATAAAAAAAGTTGCCTTGAATTTATATTTCTCCAAGAGCGGCAAAGCATTTTGATATGCGTCTGCGTAGCCGTCATCAAATGTTATTATGACTGATTTGGGGTTTATTGTCTTGCCGCTTTCAAAGTAATTGGCAAGGTCTTCCAAAGATACTGTTTGCCAACCCTGTTTGGCTAAATAAGCCATTTGCTGGTTAAAATTGTCCGGTGAAACTGACAGATCAGTGCCGATTTTATCGTTGGGGTCTTGGAAATTTCTAATGTAATGATACATCAAAATTGGCAAGGTTATTTCGCTGTTTTTAATTGGCTGACCAGTATTGTCTTCTTTCCCAGCTGATGTCTGTACCGATGTAGTTTTGCGTGGACCGTTATAAATATAAGCGGCGATAAAAACAACTAAACCGGTAATCAAAAATAAAGATAAAATTTTTAAAAAGCTAGTCATTTATCCTCCTTCGCCCCGCTAAGCGGGGCTTCGGCGGATTCATCCTGAACGGATTCACCGTGAACGGATTTCGCTCCGCCGAAAGAGGAGAAGATACCGCCGACTCCTGTCGGCAGAGCTTCATTTTTTCTCAATGTTAGATATGAGTAAAAGCCGATTGGAATCCAAATCCAGAACGAAAAAAATCTAAAAACTAAAATGGCAATTAAAGCTAATGAACCGGGCACACCCAAACTGCTGTAAAGCAGAGCCATTGAGCCCTCCGTGACGCCCAAACCGCCCGGAATAAACGAGGCCATGCCCGCTAACGTTGCCAGCCCGTAGCCAAATATTAACACCCCAAAAGAAATTTTATAGCTGAAGCTGGCGAAGACAAAATAAAAGCATAATACATCGCCAAGCCAATATAAAATACCGGCAAGAACGGCGATAATTGATGTTCTCTTTTTATCCTTAAAAAGCCCAATGCCTTGATAAATATCTTCAAAAATTTCAATTGCTTTTTCTTCTTTAACCGTCTTGGCTGAAAATCTGGTAATGATTCGGTTAACAAAGCCCCAAAACCTCAACCAAACTTGTTTGAATTTAACCTTATTTTTATAGAGATAAAACATATAGACAATGCCAGTAGCGATGATTAAAAATAAAACGAGTGAAACCAATTTAGGTGCAATTGATAAATAGCCGTGAGTTGGCACCAGCGCCAAACCAAGTAAGAATAAAGCCAAAAACGCAAGATAGGTAAAAATAATTCTTAGCACTAACATCAGCAGTACTGAACCGGCTTCAACTTTTCGTTTTCTTAAAAAGTAGTAATCAACTGCTCCCTCGCCCAATGAACCAACCGGAAAAAAATGAATGGCAAAAGCGGCAATTGAACCAATTCTGAAGCGGTCCATAAAAGCTATACGATAACCAAGGCGGGACAATATTATGCCCAAAAGCCAAGCGGCGCCGACGTAGCTGATAATTTCAAAAATTAAAGCTAATACTAAAAATACTTTATTGGCGGCCAATATAAGTTTCAAAGTGTATTGCAGCCCGATTATTTTAGGAATTAAAAGATAGAGGCCAATCGCGATGAATATTATCAGGATTATTTTAAAATTTAACCTAGGCTCGGAACTTACTAAGCCCTGTTCATTTTCATTCATATGCTTTAATTCTATGATACCACAATCTTGTTTAATTTAGTTGCCTGCAGATTATGGTTTGGGATAAGCGAGACGCTGGTGATACATAGCTAAAAGCATTTCTAAGAAGGCCTCTTGAATTCTTTTCAAATCGCGATTAGTAAGACCGCAAAACTCAAGTTGTTTAGAATTAACCCTTTCTTGAATAGTTTTTTCTAAGATATGAATAATATCTGAATTACGTGGTTTAGATACAGTTCTTATCTGCGCCTCAACAGCATCAGCCAGCATTAAAATGCCCGCTTCTTTGGTCAGCGGCTTGGGGCCGGGATAAATCATTTTGTTTTTAAAATCTAAGGACTGCAAAGCCATAGTGCCATGATGCTGCAAAATCAAATCAATAATCTCTCGGGGTAAATTATATTCTTTGGCCAGGGCAACTCCATCTTTAACATGATTAATGATTATTTTTGACAACTGCCTGTCTTTAATGGCCAATTGAGCCTTTTGATTTTCCATAAAATAGTGGGGATTTTTTAACTTGCCGATATCATGATAATAACCGCCTACACGGCATAAAATTGAATCTGCTTCAATTGCTTTAGCCGCTTTATTGGCTAAATTAGCCACCGTTAAACTATGATGATATGTGCCAGAAGCTTCTTTGGCTAATCTCATCATTAATGGGTGCGATAAATTTTCCAGTTTGGTTTTCTGACGAGAAGTATTTAAAAATTCTCGCAGGACCGGCATTGTGCAAATTATAATTATTGTCAAAACAGTCGCTGCTAAAAAACAAGCTAAAGCCAACATTAAACCAGAGTAGAACAAATTAAAATGATAAATTTTGGCAATTAAATTTAAAAAGAAGATAAACAAAAAATTGACCGTGGTAAGAGTCAATACTAAAAGCACGCTGTATCTAAATATTTTTTTCAAAGATTGCCTCCGAGAAGCCGTTTGACAACGGCAGAAACCATCTGTCCGACAGCCTTGCCGGCAATTTCCTTCATTAGCGGACCCATAACTTGGCCAAAATCAGCGCTGCTTTGGGCGCCAACTTGAGCTATCACCTGTTTGGCTTTGGCTTCTATCCCCTGCTCTGAAAGCATCTGCGGTGCATATGCTTTTAAGAGCTCTGATTCTTGGTTTTCTTTGGCAGCTAAATCTTGTCGGCCGGCCTTTTCATATGCGGCAATGGCTTCTTTTCTTCTCTTAATTTGAGAATTGACTACTTTGAATATCTCCTCATCTGACAATTGCCCTTTTTGGGCAATCTCACTATTGTGAATTTCGGATTTAAGTATTCTTAAAGTATCGCAAGCGAGTAAATTCTTCTCCAATATCGCCTTTTTTAAATCGGCATCAATTCTTTCTAAAATATTCATTTTTACTTTCTGATCTTAAAAATATTTAGCGGTTCACTTGCTGAAAATTTGATATGTATTGTCTCTAACATTTAAAAACCAAACCAAAGCCGCCGCTATGGCCACAATGATGATGACAATTAACACCTTTGTTTTATTGGACATATAAGAACCTTTCGTCGCATCGTTCCTCAAGAACCTTGTCGCTCGTTTCACTCGCTGATAAGAACCTTTCGTCGCATCGTTCCTCAAGAACCTTGTCGCTCGTTTCACTCGCTGATAAGAACCTTTCGTCGCATCGTTCCTCAAGAACCTTGTCGCTCGTTTCACTCGCTGATAAGAACCTTTCGTCGCATCGTTCCTCAAGAACCTTGTCGCTCGTTTCACTCGCTAATTAGCTCTCAGTTTAAAACAATCAAAGATTAATACCCTCTTTTTTTTATTTTACGCGCAAATTTTCTGCGGGCAATTACTCTTTTAGTCTCTCTTGAGATTTTTTTTTCTCTAAATCTACGTTTTTTAACTTCTGATAAAATTTTGCTTTGTTGCACTTCTCTAAAAAATTTTCGCAAGATAACTTCAAAGGGTTCTTCTCTTTCTCTTTCTTCGTACAAACCTAATCACCGCCTTTCATTGATTATTGTACAATTTTAAAGACCGTTTTGTCAATTTTTTTAGACCATCGGGCCTAAGCGCTGGCCGCCCACAAGGTGGAGATGGATGTGGTTGACTACCTGGCCAGCGTGTTGGCCTTGGTTGAAAATTAACCTGTAACCTTGTGCCTCAATTTTTAATTGTTTGGCTAATTTTGCCGCTGCCAAAATTAACTGACCAACTACTTTGGTGTCTTCTTCTGCTATTTTATTGACGCTTTCAATATGTTTTTTAGGTATAACTAAAATATGGACTGGCATTTTTGGATTGACATCATCAAAGGCAATTACCTGCTGGTCCTCGTAACGAATTTGAGCTTGTAATTTCTTTTGGGCAATTTGGCAAAAAATGCAATTTTCCATTTTTTCTCCTTATTTATTTCGACGGCTAGAATACCCCGACCGCCCTTCGGTCTGAGCTCAGGGTCGAAGACTTGCGGCGGGGTAGTTCATTAATCATTGGTAAAAACTCTGTTTAAGATTTCCGCTGATTCTTTTGCGTCTGCCAGCGTAACTTGAGAATTTTCAATATGCACCGGAACTAATTTTGCAAAACTGACTTGATTAAATAATAGCTTAAAATCCAATACTAATCCCTGTTTTGTTTCTTTTGACCAGGACTGGTCAAAAACAAAATTGCCTAATGAATAAAAAATAAATTTATTCTGGTATATTTCTACCGGTTGGGCAACATGGGGATGGTGTCCAACGACAACATCTGCTCCATCATCAATGGCTTGGTGGGCAAAGTTAATTTGCGTTGGCGTTGGTTTTGGCTGATATTCGTTGCCTGCGTGCATGCTAACTATAATAAAATCCGCTTGCGTTTTTGCTTGTTCAATATCCTTTTGCAGCTGTTCACTGTTCATTAAGTTGCATCCTGATGAATTTTCTTTCGCTGAGTATTCTTTTGGGGTAATGCCGGAATCAGAATAGCCCAAAAAAGCAATTTTCCATCCTTTGCTTTCTATGACTTGTGGCTGATGGGCGCTTTGCCAATTGCTGCCTGCTCCAAAAACTTTAATGCTGTTGTCAGCAAGCAATTTTAAAGTAAAATTTACGCCGTCTTTGCCTTGGTCGCCGCAATGATTATTGGCAAAGTTTAAAACATCAAATCCAGCGTTGACCAACCCTTTAATAGCTTCTGGCTTGGCATTAAAAATCATACTCTCCAAACCTGACTCCTCCCTATCATTAAACGGTGATTCTAAATTTCCAAAAGTAATATCATTCTGATTTATCTGCGATTGAATTTTGGCAAACGGATAATCAGGAGAATTATCATCAATTTTTTTTCCTACATATCTGCCCAACATAATATCACCGACTGCCGTTAAACTGATTTCGTTTTCCAACTCATCATGCAGTAATTTTTGTAGTTTTTCTTTAATGGTGTTGATATTTTTATCTTTTTGCCAACCCAGCCAGATACTAAAGTCAGGTATTCTGTCAGCTAAATTGATGGCAAATATTTTAGGTTCTAAAGTTACTTCCTTTTTTATAAGTTCAATTTTTTCAAAATTGTCAGGTAAATTTTTCTGCTTAGTTTCAAAAATAATTTCGGGTGTTTCATTTTGTTGCACAAACTCAAATTTCAAATTGCTATTCTCGGCTTGAATTTTATCAAGTAATTTCTGCAAATAACTTTTGATATTGGCATTAGCCGATATTTTAAAAGTTTGAACATTTATAATAGTTGGCTCTGGCTGTTTGCTGTTAGTGGAATATTGGATAAAAAGCACTATTAAAGTTATCCAAATTGCGAAAACTAAAACTGAAAATATTGTTTTCAAATTTCCCCTCTCAATTTATTATATCACGTGTTTTGTAATTTCAATTTAGTATTTCTAAAATTACTACAATGACGTTCGTTTATTAAGTAAACAAAAATCACCTCCAAACCCTTGACAAATTTACTCAAATATGCTATATTAGGGGGTCTTTTCGTAATGGAGGAAACCCCTTCAGGGGTGGTTCGCAAGAACCCTTCCTCCGGGAGAAAAGACTTTTTAAGAGGTGATTTAATCCATGTTTATTAAAAACTGGATTTCAAGCTTTTGGACCAAAATCAAAAACACCTGGCATTTTGACAAACAACAAATTCTCGCCTTAAGCTTAGCGCTTAAAATGGTCGGTTTAGTATTTATTATTTCTTTATTCCAAATTCCAGCCAGCGCGAAAAACGTTGGTAGCGCAAAAAATTCTACTGTTTCTGTTTCTTTGAATACCAAAAGCCCAAATATTGTTGAGGGCTTCAAGCCAGCCAAAATTGATATTGTGGTTGGTGAATCAAACTTTGACCGCGTTGCCCGTGAGCACCGCGAAAATGCGCAAAGACAGACAGTTAGAATAGCTTATGCGCGTGAGCGTGCCAGCGAGGGCGCGCCTACCGAGTTTAGGGCAATTTATAAAGCCGCCGGCGCACGATTTAATATTCCTTGGCAGATTATTGAGGCCGTTCACCAAGTTGAAACCGGTAAATCCGGTTCAACCTCCAAACGTTCATACGCCGGTGCCGCCGGCCCAATGCAGTTTATGCCTGGAACCTGGAGAACTTATGGCGTTGACGGCGATGGTAACGGAACCGCTGATATTACTCACATTACTGACGCTATTTACGGCGCAGCCAACTTGTTGGCTAAAAGTGGTGCTGACGAAGGCCGAATCAACGACGCCTTGTTCAACTACAACCACTCGCAAGCATACGTCAACAAAGTGTTAAACGTTGCCCGCAGCATCGGATTCTAAAAGACAAAAATAGCAAAAAGCCCCTCGACTTCGCTCGGGGCTTTTTGCGTACAATAATAAATTGAATATTATTGAACTTTTATTGCCGTGCCGGGCGAGACGATTTCAAACCAGGTAACGCCGGGGTTAAATTTGACCTGTTCACCCGATGTTGTATAAAGCAAAGTTCGCTCGGTTCTGCCGGTTTTTTTCCAAGTGCCCTCAATAGCTTTGCCGTCCTGAAAAACTTTAGCTTTGCCCTCGCCTATTGTTTTCATAGCCCAGCCCGATTCGTTGATTCTGGTTGGCGCATACCAACGTTGCATTTCAATGACGACCACATTTTTTGCTTGCAGTTGTGCTCCAGTGGCGCCGTCTTTATGGGCTGCCCCTGCCAACTCGCGTGAATAGACATTATCCTTGGGAACATAAAGCCAGCGGACATTATACTCTTGGGCTGAATAATCAACTGCTACGGTTTGCGCAACAGGTCTCTCCCCTGCCTTGGCATCTTCTTTGAATTGATAAGCGGTAAATCTGGCAGAATTAACGTCCCAACCTTTAGAAGCAGCGACATCATAAAGCTTCAAAGTGGAGCTAAACATAGTGTGTTCGGTGGCTTTGCCTACTTGCGGCACTCGCCAATAAGCTAAACTGCCGACAGCAAACTGGTCCAAATCTTTAATTTTATCTGTTTTTATCTTATCTAAGGCATCTAAATTGCCGCCAATGTGGGCGAAAAAGGCGTCAAATTCGGCTAGCCAATCAATAAAGAAAGTTCTGGCTGACCTGACCGGTCCGACTTTATCGGCGCTGCCAGGCCCGTAGATGGCCAGAAAACGGGTAATTCCGCCCTCGGATATGGCCTCATACACCAAAGAAGCACTGCCCAAACCATATTGGGGTCTGGCATCAGGGTGATTTTCTATTACAACAGCTAAAGGGTGACGGTTAGCTCTGCTTTTTTCCACTAAAGTTCCATCTAAGGGTGATACAACTAATTCTGCCTGGCGTTTGTCAATATCGGGTAAATTACCATTTTGGCTGCCTGAATCGGCTTTGTCTGGCTTGAAGAAAGTGTTATAAACTTGAAGGCCAGTTAAACCGAAAACAATTACGCAAACCGTTACTACTAAGATAATTCGTCCTTTTTTGCTTTTGAAAAAATCTTTGATTTTTGACCAAAATTTCTTGTTTTGGGGTTGTTCCGATGGGTTTTGATTGTCTTTTTCCTGGACAAAATTTGAAATCATTTTTGTTTTTATCTTCTAGCTATTTTCATTTTCTCATATTTTGATAAAACAATTGCGCCCGAACCAAAAATCAAAGTTATCAACGAGATAATGCCGCCGAAAAAAGGCGCTTTGTAAATTAAAGTTAAAATTAAAAGTCCTAAGGCCAGCGAAAAGAACATACCCCTGCCTTTTAAGATGTAATTGCCCAAAATTATTCCGACCACAATATTGGAAAGATAGATAACCAAAATATATAACCCCGCTAAAATAATCGCCAGTGGCAGACCGATTACCGTTAAAGCAAAAAGGGCGAAAACAACAGGTGTAAGAATTAGAAATAAAATACCGGTCAATGCGCTTTGCCAAGGTTTTTGCGCAAATTTCGCCACCACATGGTAGGATTTGACAGGCGCTATATAAATTACAAACAGGCCTACAACCAGCAGGCCTAAATATGAGATGAACCAGCCATAAATCTGCTGTGAAGGCGTTTTATAATTATTGAAAATTTTCTGCACGTTTTTGTTGGCAATTTTTGCCTGCGGTGATTGAGTGATAGTTCTAGAAAAAGTGTAAAGATTGGCTATTTGAGCGCCATTTTCTAATTTTAAACTGGAAGATATAATAAACGCATCTTTGGCAATTTGGCCTGATATTTGCGCATTGGTAGCCAGCGCGATGACATTTCCCTCAACCTTACCTGAAATTTTCAAATCATTGGTCAGAGCCAAAACATCGCCCTTAACAGTGCCTTCAATATTGACTGAAGGACTGCTGACAATGAAGTTATCATTAATTACTTCATCTTCGGCGACTATCTTTGCTTTATTGTTGGCGTCAGCGGAAAAAACAGCCGCTTTAGCTTTGGAAACTATTAAAAAAACACTTGCCAAGACAATAAGAAAAATAGCAAAAAACCTTAAAAATCTCACCTTGCCCTCCTGTTTGCCAACCGGCTATTCAGCCCTTCGACTCCGCTCAGGATTTTTCAACGCTTTTGAAAACTTCATCATCTTCGCGGACGTGGTCGCTGACTTTCACTCCGATAACATCACCCTTTTTTGCCTCATCAACAGATTGATGATTAACTTCTATTGACTCGACTTTTTGGGTTAAATCCGTAGTGTGGCCCTTAATGTGGATTTCGTCTCCGACCTTAAGAGTGTCTGTAAGTTTGATGATGCCGACAGAGATTTTGTTGTAATAGTGAGATACTTGTCCAATTTTTTGTTCTTTGGTTTTTTGTTCTTTGGCCATCTTATCCTTTCTCAAGTTCGCCAATTTTCGACTTAATTGGCGTAAAGTATAGATTTAATACAATTATATCATAATTTTTTGTTTTTTAACAGCTTAAGAGCTTTTTGCAGCAGCGGCAGAGTATCTTTATAAGTTTTTAATTTTTTGATTTCTTCTGTTGTAAACCATTTGGCATCTTTAATTTCTGCGGTTTGATGTTTGAGTTCACCTTGGGCAGATTCAAATAAATAAAAATAAACGTATTTGTGAATGAGTTCGTTTTTATCTTTCCACGGTTCTTTGAACCAGTATCCAATTTTGTCTAATTTGGCAATTAATTTTAAATCTTTTAGGCCGATTTCTTCGGTAATTTCCCTTTTTGCGGCTTCATCTGGTTTCTCGCCTTTTTCAATTTTACCCTTGGGGAAAGTCCATTTCTTGAACGGGTCTAAAATTAAAGCGAATTTTAATTTGCTTATGTTATCTTGCCGATAAATTAAACCGCCGGCCGAAAACTCAAGTTTCATTTTTTTTTCTTTATTCAGCTCAGATTCTAAATTTCTAATATTGCCACATATTGGCAATATATGCGGCAAAATGCATCCGGCTTGTTATAGCTTCTTTTCCAGCTCCAGCACCATCAAGAAGACCGCTCTCAATTGCGTTTCTGTATGCTTCAAAATCTTCCTTTTCCAACGTTCCCTTTTTAAAAGCATCCCAAATTCTCCAATCTTCCTCAGTAAGGTAAGACGGATCCATATCGCTCAAATGGACAGTTGTGCCCTTTTTCTTCTCTGTCTCTTTGAGGTTAGCTATTTCCTGCTGAAAACCAAAAATGACATCGACAACTTTCCGTGGTACTTCTTCCTGTGGCTTTTCGCTTTCTTTAAACATAAATACTTCCCACCTCTTGTAAGATGGCTATGATAACTTCTAATTTTTCAAATTATTTTTTGCCGAGTTTAAAAGACAGAATGAGAAGATAAAGCCCCGCCAGGCCAACAATAATGTAGAGCATTCTTGCGAAAATAGTCATATCGCCAAAAATTACTTTGATGATATCTATCTTAAACAAACCTACCAACCCCCAATTGATGGCACCGACAATAATAATAATTAAAGCTACCCAGTCAAAAGTGCTTAGTTTGTTCATAACTCCTCACTTTTAAAATTATATCGACCTATTTTTATTATACCAGTGCTGGTTAAAATTACAAAAAACGGGCGCCGTGCTAGGCGCCCGCCATGGGAAGTTGAAGTTGATGCGGGGCGAATTGGATAGGGGTTGGTTTGGCAACAAAGAACTCGAAGGCTCTTTGTCGATTTAAGTCCAAAGGTAGTTGAAAGATTTCTTTGAGCAATTGAACAAATTGCTCTCGGTCATGTTGCCGGAACCCCCGCCAAACAATTGTGGAGAATTTGAGATCCAGAATAGTTTGTCTGTTGCCGGCCGGAAATACATGAAGCTCTCTACGGCAGTCGGCGCAAGAGGTGTGCACTCTTAACCTGAATGAATCTCTGCTATAACCATCTTTTCGACTGCCTGAGAGAGCAATTTTCGCTACCGGATTTTGGCAGCAATGCGGGCACACAGTTGGGACGGGTCTGTCTTCTCCGTGGGCGATTAACCAACGCAGATGCTGATGGAGTCGATTTTCTCGGTTTTTGCCTCTGTCTTCCTTCTCGATTTTATTCAACAACCACCTTAGAAATGGGTAATTGTTGAACATCAGAAGTTCCAATACTTGGCCCATTCTAGGACCAGATTGAATGACATATGGTCCACTTGGTTTGTAAGGT
>Ga0210057_1002333_pt1 | contig 27320 bp, 30 predicted proteins | sample CryGeyCG2114_010_2_FD_183968 | JGI IMG/M metagenome (GOLD analysis project Ga0210057, IMG submission 183968) | Groundwater microbial communities from aquifer - Crystal Geyser CG10_big_fil_rev_8/21/14_0.10 (SPAdes) (version 2) | ecosystem: Environmental > Aquatic > Deep subsurface > Groundwater ...
GGGATTATTGCGTGACCATTTGTCTGCTGCCTGATCCAGTTTTACTTGCATACTATCTTTAGTCGCTTGATCGACACGCTTATGATTAGTGAAATAGACATTGGCCTTAATGATGACTGTTCCATCTTTTGAAATCTTGCCGGTGTAGCTATAGGGGGCTGGTACAAAGCCTAAAAAAGCGCTGCGGCCATGAACTCTTACACTATCTAAGTTGTGATGTTGCATAAGTTGTGGCAATTCTTCAACACGGTCAGGATCAATCTGGCAGCCCTTAAGGTCGCGAATAAGATGACGCCTGACTATGCGCTGACAAGTGGCAGGTTTAGGAGTTGTTTGGCAGCTCACACGCTGGGATATTTCCCTGGCCGAGAGGCGAGGCAATCTGGCCATGGAGCCGCTTGAGCTTGAAAGTCCAAGCATGGTAATGAGTGAAAACAAAATAGGCGAATGTGAGATAGATGTAAATTTCATGCTGCTTGTTACTCCAGATTTTGATTATTTGCCAATTTAAAGCTCCGTTTTGAAATAAATACTATGTGGAACTAATGATGGATGACCAATAAAGCGCTTCCGTGGCAGCCGTTTCAAATGCCGGTAAGGCCCAGTTATCCTGTTCTACAAAGAAAATTTTATCATTAATGGGACGGGAGACATGATCAAGCGTTCCATCTAATAAAAGTCCCTGCTTGGCCAATGGCAGAGGATGGCCCCATCTTGTAAGCCGTAAATCGCTCACTTCTGACTTTTTCAGGTTGAAATATGGAATAATGTCGTTACCAATTTGAGTCTCAAACTCTTGACTGAATTTTTCATAGGATGAATTATTTTTTAAAATTGGGCGTGCTCCATCATAAGGAAATGCCCGGTAAAGACTTAAAACGCTTTTTTCAGTGGATGGGGAGGCAAAGTTGGCATTAACGATATCAGTCACTTTAACTCTGTCGGCATATTCTCGAGTCGCGGCCAGATCGACGTTGCCCTTTCCAAGCCAGAAAAGGTCATAGTCCTTGATGTTTAAATTGTGATTAATCATCATATTAGCGACCATATAGCTACGATAGGATAAATTATCAATCGCCTGGGCCTTGTGCTTATCAATGCCTGATAAATTATCAATTAGTTTGGCCGCAATAAATTTAGGGCATGACATAACCACTTTGCCCGCCAAAATACTGGAGACTTTACCCTTAGGATCGAGGTAAGTAACAAGCACACCATTACTTTGTTCTCTTACATCAAAAACAAGATGTCCGCTGAGCAGATTGTTTGCAGGCAACTGGCGGTAAAGATTTTCTAACAAGAGCTGGGTAATGCAAGAATTGCCGCCAGGGAAAACACACACATCGCTAAACTCGGCAGCAAAAAAATTAATCCCGGCGGCAGCAGAGATCTCATTCATTGATCCACCAAAAGAGGAGAAACAATAATGCTCAAGCAGGGTGGCAACGTGAGGGTGAAGAGTTCCAGTTTCTTGCTCGATTTGTTGCTTGAAAGTTTTTTGATCAAGCTGGTTGAGGTATTTTCTCAATGCCTCATCTCTTGTAGGGTAATCGGGAAATTCCCGGCCATCGTCGCTCATAAAAGAGCGAAAATATTCTTCTACGCGTTTGAACTTATGGCGTTTTTTTATATCACTCTTGCCTTGCCAAAAATGAGGGATAGGAACACCATTCAAGATGGGGGCGCCTTCATCCTTTTTTATAGTCCACTTCTCAGTCGCCTTGATGTCAGTTAGAAGCCTCAAAATATCGGAGTCTGATTCCGGCTTAATGATATAGGCTGCTCCAATTGAGTAGTCGATCCCAGACCATGACTCACCTTTAGAATTCCCGCCAAAACGTGTAGCTTGTTCCATCAGCACAGGCCTTTTTGCACGTAACTGGTAAGCAGTGGTGAGACCAGACATTCCACCGCCTACAATCAGAACTTCGGTTGTTCTACTTGGTGCAGGTGGACCACCAATTTTTTCCAAAAATTCTGGCTTGTTCCAAAGTACCGCATGAGGGCGTCCAAACTCGTCGCCACTAAAATTCTTTTGGGCAGTTTTTGCGATATTTCGATCGATAGGGCCATAGAGCTTTAGAAAATCGTCGCTGCTTGTAGTATGGTTAGGACTTAAAAAAGAACAACGAGAGAGATAAGGAGACAGGGCAATTAGCCCCATTGCCTGAATTGCCTGTCTGCGATTGATATTTAAATTTTTATAATGACTAAATTTTGGCATAGTTCACATGGGCGTGTGAGTCTATTTAGTCGTTTTAGGCTTAATATTGCCACAATCAGCTTTGGCAAATTTACCATTAAAAGTCATATGTGTTTTCTTTCCGTCCTTGTCTTTAATATCAACTTTACCCAAGTACGAGGTGGCATTTTTAATCGTCCAATTGGAAACACCTGACGTACCATCCTCACATTTGAAGTTGGCGACAACGTTGGTTGAGGTTTTTTTGGTAATGTCAGTTTTACATTTTTTGCCTTGCTGTTTTGTGATGCTCTCTTCGTTCTCTAACATTTCCTTGGTGTAGCACACTTGAATATTGCCGGCAGGAGAAAGTCCCATTGCCGGGGCCGGCATTTTTCCTTTGGTTCCCATCGCCCCCATACTACCCATGCTGCCCACTTTTCCCATCATGGCCGCCATTTGCTTTTTCTGCTCGGGAGACATACCTGCCATAGCTTTATGCATTTCGGCCATAGGATCTTTCTGCCCGCCATCGGCTCCTTGCATGTTCATTTTAATTTCCCACAGGCCAGGTTTCATATTGAGTCCGGCAAATGCAGTGAGTGAGAATACGAGACCTAAGGCGATGGTGAATATTTTCATATTGGCTCCCTTTGAATGAGAAAAAGAAAATCTTAGCTTAAGCATGGGAAGTAAATCTAGGCATTTCTAATCAGAAAAAAGGCAAGACCTGAAAAAATTACAGGCCGGTTGCCTTACATGTTGCGCGGAGTTATGGTCGCGATAAGTTAGGAAATTCTAGGACACGAAAGGAGAAGTATATGAGGTTTAAGTCGTTTAGGGTGATGACGCCGCTTTTGTTAGCGTTGCTTTTTAGTTTTACCGCACTGGCTTCGGATTTTAATGAAGTGGAAAACAGGTTACGAGACCTGGAAAATACCATGAATAGTATGGTTAATTCAATTGTGATTGATGTCAACAATCGAACGGTCAAATTCCCCGAATATGAGGAAGTGTTCAAAGATTACCTAAACCGGATACAGGCGGGATCGGACAATTATAAATCAACGTTAACTAATATTAAGACCTTTATTGAAACAGAACTAAGCAAGGCCTATAGCGAATTGAAGTCGCTTGAAGACCTCTACGCTGCAAACCCATCTCGACCACTAAAGAGAATGCTAGAAGAAAAGCGAAGTCGAATTAAAGACGTTACGGCGACACTTGTTCGTCAGGTCAATGATCATTATAAAAATGCCCTCGTCAAGCTATACACGCTGGATGGGAAATTGGTATATCCTGCAACTAAATTGCCTAATCCGCGCGCCCTCTTCTGGGCCTTTGCTGCCATCCCTGTTTTTGGGACTATTCCAACTGTCGTATTCATGACTGATCGCGATCTCAAACATAAAGTTTACGGTTATAAAGTTTCTGACAACGTAGGAAGAGCTTACGTCGCTTATAACGATTGGAAATACATTACACGCGACAGTTACAATCAAAAAGTTAGCAAGGCGACTGAGAGAATTTATGGCAATTGTAAAACTGCTGCCTGCGTTTTCTTCGCAGCAGAAGATTACATTCATTGGTCAAAATCATTTGAGAAGATTAATAAAGATGTGCAGCTGATGAAGGGCGTAACCCTAGAAAAGATTTCTACCATCAGCTCACGTAAGGCCAAGAGGCTGCTTAATAAGCACGCTGATAATGCAGCCAAAGCCCTTCCTATCGCCAACTTTGAATAGGTTATAACTAACGGAGGTAAATCTTGAGTTGTGAAATTCAAGATTTACTTCTACTTTTATTTCCCAAATATCAGGCACTTAGAAAAGGCTGATGCCAGTCCTTGCCAGTCTGTTATGGCCTATCTATATTCCCTCCAAATCGAAGATCTATAAGAGAGGGGAAGATGCTATGAAAGTCATTAAATTGATCCTGTTAATTGTTGGATTTAATACTATGGTTTTTGCTCCTGTGGCCCTGGCCCAGGAAGAAAAACAGGTTGGCGAGCAAAGAGTCGTGCACACTGTTAGGCGCTTGCTAGAAAGTGGTGAGCTCGATGCTACTCACACATGCTTGGATGAGTATGCCAAGAGAAGCAAAGTTTTGGCCTGGAAAATTGGGCTTATTCCACCAGTTGGTGGAGCTAGCGCTGTTGGCGGAACTTACGCTGGAGTCTATCTTGGGGCCATCGCCGGTCTTTCCACCGGGAATATCATCGGTGTAGTTCTCTTTGCCGTTCTTGGTGCCTACATTGCTGCTGGACTTGGATTGGCATTATTGATTACTGGTGAAGCTCGTGCCATTTACCGTTTCAATAAAACCAACACAGTTATTCGTTTGCTAGCGGGAGCGCTTGATGGCGATAGCAAATTTCTTAAGAAGTTTGTAAACCATTTCAACCGCAAGTACCGTCGTACTAATACAGTTCTAAGTTCTGAGCGAGCAGCTCAAATCCTAGTTGATGGTGACCAGAAGGGGCTATTTTGCGATGGAACTTTAACTGGTAAAAAAGGTTCAACAAAGTTGCGCAAAGTTCTCGCTATGGAAAAAGATTTACTTAAGTACGTTAAATCTCAAATGTAATTTTTTATAAGTTGGGCAGATCTCAGATTCCTTGAGGTCTGCTTCTACTTTAAATCTCCGCGATGATCTAATAACCTATTGATTATAAAGACCAAAGCAGATTGATCATTATTCTCAAGAATTTTTTTGATTGTACCGATTAGAAAATCACATCTGTTATATTTTAAAGCTTTAAAGGAGTTATACGTGAGTAAAACGGCAAAAATAGTTTTTGATGGAAAGGAACTAGAATGTCCGGTCATGGAAGGAACAGAAAAAGAGTTGGGCGTTGATATATCGCAATTGCGTGCCAAGCTTGGGCTAGTGACCGTTGATAATGGCTACGGCAATACTTCTGGTGGAACAAGTGCCATAACATTTTTAGATGGAGAAAATGGCATCCTTCACTACCGCGGAATACCGATTGAAGAGCTGGCACAAAAATCTAGCTTTTTGGAAGTTGCCTATCTTCTCATTTATGGAAATTTACCGAATGCAAAAGAATATTCTCACTGGGAAACGGAAATCAAGAAACATAGTTTGCTTAAAGAGGATTTAGTTCAACTCTTTGCATGTATGCCCAGAGATGCTCATCCCATGGGGGTTTTGAGTTCGGCCATCAGTGCGATGTCGACATTTTACCAAGAGCTTCTAAATCCAAAAAATTCAGATGATGTCAATAATCTTATTATCAAGCTGCTAGCAAAATTCCCAACAATTGTAGCTTACTCTTACAAAACTCCTTTAAGCTTACCCAAAACCTATCCTTTAAATCATCTTGATTACTGTCAGAATTTTATTAATATGATGTTCTCTGTTCCATCTGAGAAATTAGAAATACCTGCTGAAGTTGTCGAAGCGCTTAACTTGCTATTAATTTTACACGCAGATCATGAACAAAACTGTAGCACGTCAACTGTGCGCTTAATCGGATCTTCAGAGGCCAATCTTTTTGCTTCAATTTCGGGCGGAGTTAACGCCTTATGGGGTCCTCTTCACGGTGGGGCCAATCAGGCAGTAATGGAGATGCTGGAAGAAATTCATCAAGATGGTGGAGATGTGCAAAAATTTGTAAAAATGGCAAAGGACAAGAGTTCTGGTTTTAAATTAATGGGATTTGGTCATAGAGTTTATAAAAACTTTGACCCTCGTGCTAAGATTATCAAAGTAGCATGTGATAAAGTTCTTCAAAAAATGGGTGTAAACAACCCTCTTTTGGCGATAGCGAAAGAATTGGAACAAGCGGCGTTGAATGATCCATATTTTGTTGAGAGGAAGCTCTATCCTAATGTGGATTTTTATAGTGGAATTATCTATTCAGCACTTAATATTCCTGTCAATATGTTCACGGCCATGTTTGCCTTAGGCAGACTGCCAGGTTGGATTGCTCATTGGAAAGAAATGAACGAGAATTCAGCCACGCGCATCGGAAGACCTAGGCAGATTTACGATGGTAAGACTAAAAGGGCATACGTCCCCCTGAAGAATCGCTAAGACAAGACATAGAAAAAGGTTTTTCTCTCTAGTGCAATATGCTAACTTCAAAGTGAGTTAGCATAAGCACGATAGGGAAATAATATGACCATTGCCTTTATTTGTATTTTGTTGGCCGGACTTTTACCTTATTTCTGGGGGGTGTTATCTAAATTCACGGCCCCAGGATATAATAATAACCAACCCAGAATTTATCTTGAAACGCTACAAGGATGGCGGCAACGCAGCCATTGGGCGCAACTTAATTCGCATGAGACCTTTCCTCTTTTTGCCGCAGCAGTCATAGTAGCGCATATTGCAGGCGTCGCACCACAACCCAAGATAGATCTGATTGCCATAGTTTTTATCGTCTTAAGATTGCTTTATGGCATTTGTTATATAAAAGATTGGGCAACTATTCGCAGCTTGCTTTGGGGCCTTGGTCTGGTTTGCAACATATCTCTTTTTGTAATTTCATTTTAAGGTTATTTTCTATGTCTCGTTACTTGCTTGGATTCGTTCTATTGTATTTTTTATATAAACCAAGCATGGCGAGCGAGTTGAAGATTGCCGTCGCATCTAATTTTTCATCTGCGGCAAAAGAAATAGGCAGCAGCTATACCCAAAAAAATAAAATTGATATTGTCTTCAGTTTTGGCTCAAGTGGAAAAATATACTCGCAAATTAGAAATGGTGCTCCTTATGATATTTTTTTATCTGCTGACCAGGTACGGCCAGAAAAGTTGATTCAAGAAGGTAAGGCCTTGGCACAAACCAGAATGACATATGCCACTGGTCAGCTCGTTTTGTGGAGCCCTCAGGAAAATTTAATAAAATCCATTATTGATGGAGAGGGAAAGATTAGTGACGCTCAAAAGATTAAAGCAATAAAGCATCTTGCCATCGCCAATCATAAACTCGCCCCCTATGGGCTAGCAGCTGTGCAAGTAATGGAAAAAATGAAGTTACAGGATATTTTCAAAGGTAAAATAGTGCTCGGGGAAAATATCTCACAGGCCTATCAATTTGTCGCCTCGGGCAATGCCGAGGTAGGTTTTGTTGCGTTGTCACAGGTGATATCCCAGTATGGTGAAAATAACTACTGGCGAATCCCTTTAGATTATTATAATCCCATCAAGCAAGATGGTGTTATTTTGAGTCGCAGTCAAAAATTGCAAGAGTCCAAAGATTTCCTGCAATTTTTAACTAGTGAAGAGGCAAAAAAAATTATTATCAAGCACGGGTATAGGTAAAATAAAATGCTGGACACGAGCGCCATATGGGTGACAATCAAATTAGCAATTTTTAGCACCGGCATACTTTTACTACTGGGTACGCCGCTGGCGTGGTGGCTGGCCAGAACTAATTCAAAATGGCGAACTATCATCTCGACTTTAGTTGCATTGCCTTTGGTCCTACCCCCAACCGTGCTGGGGTTTTATTTACTATTAGCGATGGGTCCAGAGGGGATAATTGGTAAAGCGACAACTGCCTTGGGAGTTGGAACGCTGCCATTTACATTTGCGGGATTAGTTGTTGGGTCGGTTATTTATTCTTTGCCTTTTGTCGTCAACCCAATCAAAAACTCTTTCGAGGCGATTGGCAATTCGCAGCTTGAAGCAGCCGCCATGTTGGGTGCTTCTCCGTTGAGTCAATTTTTCTCAATTGCTTTGCCCTTGGCAAAATCTGGATTGCTCTCTGCTTCAGTTTTAGGCTTTGCTCATACAGTAGGAGAGTTTGGAGTCGTGCTAATGATCGGCGGCAATATACCAGAAAAAACGCGCGTACTCTCAGTCGCCATTTACGATCACGTCGAAGCCATGGAATATGGCAACGCCCACGCTCTCTCTTTGGGATTATTACTTTTTTCCTTCTGCGTCCTTTGGCTTGTACACCGTAAGTCTCGTGTCCCACGGGTGCTGCCATGAAAGATATAATTCATGCAGATTTTTTAGTGCACTTAGGCGAGTTTAAACTAGCAGCAAAGTTTCAAACTAGAATGCAAGGGATAACGGTCATATTTGGTGCCAGCGGTTCAGGCAAAAGCACTATTTTAAATTGTCTCTCAGGAATCTTAAAGTGTCGCGGTAGTTGTCAATTCGGCCAGGAAGTTTGGCTCGACTCTGCTCGCGATGTTTCTGTTCCGGTATATAAGCGTAATATCGGGCAGGTATTCCAGGATGCCAGACTCTTTCCTCATTTGAATGTCAGAGACAATATTCTCTACAGTCAAAAATTTAAAAAATACCACGATCCCCAAGAAAGATTGCAGCGGCTTGCACAATGGCTAAAAATTACGCATTTGTTAAAGCGCCAAACTTACAATCTCTCAGGCGGAGAACGGCAAAGAGTGGCCTTGGCACGAACCTTGTTTGCTTCTCCCAGGCTGCTGCTTATGGATGAGCCTTTAGCTTCATTAGATATGCAGGCCAAGCGCGAAATTATAGGCTTGATTGAGTCCATTAAAGAAAAGATGCAAATACCTATCATCTACATCACTCACTCGATTGATGAAGTCCTCAGATTAGCTGACCATGTTATTGTAATTGAAAATGGAGAAGTGAAGGCCAGTGGTACTCTGGAAGAAATGAAAGGCCATCTCATGCAAACCCCACAATTAGAATTGGAACCAGGAGTGATTATCACAGGGGTCGTCAGCAAAATTGATGAAAATTTTCAACTTGCAACGGTCAAATTTGGCGATGGAGAGCTTTTAGTACCCAACGAGCAATTCAAATTAGAGCAGAAAGTTGTTCTGCGAATTTTGGCGAAAAATGTCAGTCTGACAAAAACACTGGATCAGCAAACCAGCATCCTTAATATTTTGCCGGTTAAGGTTGCAAGCAGTGTAGAAGATGATGCCTTTAGTTGCTTGATTGAATTAAATTGTGGCGCCACCACTTTGCGAGCATCTATCACAAAAAAATCAAATCAAATATTGGATATTCAACCCGGCCAAGAGTTGCTGGCGCAGATCAAGTCAGTGGGCCTTCACCGTTAGGATTACGCCTCTTTTGACATTTTTTTCTACTTCATTGTTTTGGTGCCACCCCTACACAGAGGAGGGCCTGCTGTTCATTGTCGTCGCTAATATTACCAAAGGCGGCGCCGGACGAGCCGTCCAGCGTCTCGGTGAAAGTCGTGATGATGTATGTGATAGTCTCTTTGAACAATCCCCACTCCTTTTCTTGTGAGCTGGTCCAAAACATTTTATTTTGCATACAGGTACCAATCTCACTCAGACCGTGGTCGCTTGCCTGATTCACTTCTTGCTCGCTTGGTAAGGAAAATTGTCCAGGCACGAGGGCAAGATCCTGGCAGGCCCTCTGGGCCTCAGAACGCCCGAGGAGTTGTTTCGGGAAGGCGATCCACACCTTGCCACTGGCCTCGTCTTCCCAAGCATGCAGCCCATCTTTGGTCTGCATAACCATGTGCCAGCTATCTTGGTGTATTTGGTCGAAGTTGTTTCTCTCATGGGTCTCAATCACGATCGTGGAACAATCGTTTGGTCGAATGCGCAATTCAAAGACTCCGCCCTGACATTTTTGTGGGAAAGCATGGGCGCAGTTTTCTATTCTCTGGGCGATGGATCCCTCTGTCCCACATGAGGACATGGCGCGCACGGAGTTTGCAAATAGAGTGAAAAAAGAGACACATAGGATTATTCGAAGATAGCTCATATTTGGTACACTCATTTTTGTTTTGGCGCCAAGTTGAAATCGTTAACACGATGATTGCACGAAAAGAACCTGGCACTTTTCTACTTAAGATTGCCTACCGCAACCAATAGGCCGTTTAGACAAGAGATGATCTAGTTTGGATATGGTCTCAATATTGCGTCTCTTCACTCGCCTTTCATAACGATTCGAGCCGCCATCCCACTGAGGCACATCATGACGGAGTTTCTCTCGAGCGACTGTATGGTAAGAACCATCCTTTGGACTGTATTGCAGGAGGCGCATTTCCATAGAGTCAATATTCAAGGCGTAGAGACCAATCTCTGAATCATTACTCTGCCAACTTTTGTTAAAAACCACGAAGTGATTGCCTGCTTCGTCATTCACGGCCTCAAGCTCAGAATAGCTACCCTTGTGGCCCCAAAGTGTGGGTTCTAAACCACGGCCCCTAAAGGCATTTAGTACGGCAGGACGAGCATCCACTACTTCAAAGTTATTGGTAACAGTCCAAAAGTCGACCTGACACGGATGATCCAGAGGACCGGCGGAGGCAACTCCTGAAAGGCCCATAAATAGAATAAGTGTCATCAAAGCTTTCATAAATTCTCCTTTTGTTGTCGATGAAATCTTAATTATCGTGAGATTCCTGCGTTATTATTCTTTCGAGTGTTGATACTTTGTGGTTCATACGAAGGCGCAGAATTATCCCTCGCACCATCAGAAACTTCGACCGGAAAATAAGTCGCGTCGTCTTGCCTAACATTATCGTCGTCATTGCAATAATCACCCCACTGAATACTAAGGGCCTGCCATGGTTTCAGATCTGGCCGGCCATAATACCCACGACAAATGACAGGATCGTAACCACCAACACTTGTGTTGAACCCAATATGAGCAATACCATAAACCCTGGCATTGCCGTAGATGACAGCGGTCTTACCCATGCCGTTTATATAAGCATGCCCATAAACCTTGGCATTACCTTGAATCGACGCATCGGAAATATAAGCATGACCAGACACCTCCGCATGATCTGTGACTGTTGTATTACCTTCAATCTTCACATTACCCGTGACTATCGCGAAATCGCATACCGTAGCTTTCGGGCCGACAAAGACCGAAGCATCGACCCTGGCACCATAGGCAACAAATCCTCCACCATTGGCGTGGACCTCTCCGACCTGTCCTAAGCAAGGTTTACCATAACCAGGTATCTTTCTTTCTGGCGCTCCAGGTTCAGCCCCTAATGCAATTTGGCTTGTAAGTAGAATCACCGCTAAAAAAATCATTTTCATATATTCCCCCTCGTTGTGAGCTGTAATACGCCTATGAAATGCTAGTTTCATGCCAACTCTATGGGGTTGAAAATAGGACGTTTTGAGGGTGGTTATCGCGCCAGTGCCATGGACACTGTTTATGGACCACACAAATGGCCCACTTATTTTGAGGCATTAGCGAATGTAATTAGCAGAGTGAATTTAGGGCCAGAATCACAGATGGTTGTGCAATAAAAAAGGCTTCCGTTTTTTAATCATTTTTCGATTGAGAAAATCTGACTTACTTCAGGAATATTTTTAATTTTTCCCCAAGCGGAATCACCTTTTTTGTTAGGTAGTTTGATATCAAAACCTAAATTCTTTAGGATGATCAGATTGTTTAAAAATGTTTCACGATGAAAGGAATCAGCTGTGAGATAATTCTTGTCTAGGTCGGTGTGAAGGATGTATTGGGTCAGAATATTTTCGCCGGCAGGGTTAAGAACTGTGATTTGCGCGCCTCTGTTTATAAGAAATTCTAAGTCAGATTGGCTAAAGACTTTGACCCCCTTTGAAGTAGAAAATACATTGAATAGGCAGTTCTCACCTTTTTCATCCAAAGTGTTGATATCTCCACCCCTTTCCAAGTATAGATCAATTTGGTTTGAGGCAATTAATTTACCCGGAACGTGAAGAAAATCACGATTTAGCGCCTGGCGATTGAGGTAGAGAATCACTAAAATTCCTGTGATAACTAAGCAAGACATTCCTATAAAAAAATATAAAAGATTTCGTTTTACATTTGGCCCCTTAAGAATCTGAAGAAGCTTTGATGTTGCGAGCTGGGTTTCATTCATAATTACCTCGATTGGTGAATCAATAATGTTAACATAAAAATAACAAGATACAATGCCTGAGAAGTAAATTATAAGCGTGCTTCGCGCAAAGAGTTTTGTATGGATGATTGTCAGTGGATACAAGAGAGTGGTTCAAGGATTTGATCCAAGTGCCTTGGATATAGTCTTGCTCCCTGCACATTTGAATTATTCATTAGTGAATTATGCTCACCGAGTGGATTAAATATATTATTGTATGGGTTCATGTCATATTCATCGCGAAGGCCAAGTCTATGCCCAATTATCCTGTGCTAGAGTCATTTTCAACTCCTCTCTTCAGGCATTGAATCGTTTTGTAGAATTACTGGCTCCGGCAATTGATGGCCTAAATAGTGAAGTTGTAAGAAGTCGTTTCCAATCATTTACGGGGCGTTCGGCCCCCAATATGCATAATTTCAATGCTGAAGCGAGGGGGATTTTGCGGCAGCTATCGGCAGCATACGAATCATATGATGCGCTAGAAGCAGAGACGAATAAAAAAATTACTAAGTTGAGATCTTTAAATGATCAGGCTCAAGCTGCTTTAGTGCCAGAATACGCTTGTGAAATTCCTTTGAGCGTGGCACAAAAGCAGAGCTTCGCTTATATTTGGAGTCAGCTATCTGAAAAACAGCGAAGCGTGTGGAAAGCGAATCGAGGATATCAATATGAGAATGGAATCTTAAAATTAGTGGCTCCAAAGTTTTCCGAAAGCAACTACCCACTCAACGGCCAAATTGAACAAGACATAGCGAATCTGAGAGAAATAGCCCGAGAACCATATTATGATAGTGATCGTAACGTCGTTGGATCTCTTCCTCCTTTGCTAAGAAACGCAATTACTATAAATGAGCGACAGTTTAATGCCGCCCATGCCAGAGCTATAGACGGGTTATCTTCATCCAAAAAAAGCCAATATGAGCAATTAATGCCGCAACGAGATGTTCTCATAAATGAAATAAATGGGACAACTGGAAATCCTGGTTTGTCAGAAAGATTGGGCGATGCTCGACGGGCACTTTCTATAAAGCAAGATGAGTTAAATAGAAAAATGCTTAGTCTCAGAAGTATGATGCATATTGATCAAGAAACGAGAGCGCGATCAAGCACACATGTTAACCAGAGTCCTGGCTATTGCCGTGATTTTAATTTAAGACCAAGAACGCCGTGATAATTTAAATAGTTGTGCTTTGGAATTGATTTTGGCTTTTTGTATTCAATCAATGAATAGTATTTCTCAGAATATGTTTTAACCCCACACTGATTTTTGCTGTAAAAAATACCTGGATACTGTGATTTAGGTGCAATAGAGAGTATAAGTTAACTTGGGATAATGTCATTTGAATTTGGGAGTTTGAAATGAAAAGCTTAGTCTTATTTGTGTGTGCGTGTATGACTTTTACTTCAGCGGCTTCTTTTGGAGCAGGTCTTGATACCTACATCTCGATGCTTAATGGAGATAGCGGTATAACAGCGGCGACCTCATTTGAAAATAGAGTTCTGGAAGCTTCAGGTAATATTGCGGAACTTCAAGATATTCTTAAAGAGGTTCTACTTGAAGGTAATACGTGTATAAAATACCTGGACCGGTCTGCTTGTAATAAAATCCAAGAAAAACTAACTGATTTTGTGGTTGCTAGTCAGCCAAATAGTAACTCAGAAGTTGAGAGGCTTGATGATATTGCGGTCTCTGCCAGAAAAGAAATCACTCAACATTTTTAGATCATACAAAACGTATTCTCGTAAGCTTGCCGCTTTCTTTGGAATATTTAAAGAAGGTGGCAAACTCGCTTTCTATATTTTACTCGCCAATACAGCTGAGCCTGCCAGAAAGCCAAAGAGAAACAGGTCCAGTTGGAGCGCCTACTCCCAGCATAGTTAAAAAAACGATTGTCACGGGCCTGATTGTCATGGCAACGCCAGTGATCAAGTTGGGTAGAAGAATAGCACCCAGCACTCCACCGGCCACCGCCATTGAAAGCAGGGTGACTCCACCCGTTAGTAAGGCCCTTCGTTTAAAGCGACACATTTTTGCTTTATGACCTTCTCCCGTGGTCTCAAGGTATTCTTGAAAACTATTGAAGCTTGATATTTTCTCAGTAACAGCGGCCTTAAAAGATTCATTGTAGGCCTTAGTAGCAAAGTAAGTATAATTTGTACGGGTATCATCTCCTTGCTCAATAAAAGTTTCAGAAACATTATATTTTTTTTCTAACTTATTTTTTGCAGTAAATTTAAGCCAGGAAACCTCAAGGGATCCTGCATCCTGCTTGCGTAAGTCTTTATTGATGGACTTCGATTGTTTTGCTAAATCGCGATCAAGCTTTTTCCAAAAACGCTTTTCATGATTGACTCCGGCAAATGCCAATGAGTTGCTAAAAAGGCATAAAGAAATAACAAAAATGATGGCCTTGTTCATAGATCTAACCAATGTTAAAAGTTGAGAATTGCTAGCATGGGCAATGTGGAATGACAATTTCCAGGTAATACTTACACAGTCTCATTTTACTTTGCTTGGAGGGAATGTTAGTTGATTTACATATGAAAATAATATTTGTGAAAATCTTCATGATTCTACTGCTCGTCATAAGTTTGTGCGGCAACTCTTTTGCTGATTGTCGCCAGCAGTATAAAATGGACATTCAAACTCGGGCGATAAAATTAGACAAAGGTAAAAAACTTGGTCGCATCTTAACTGTCAGTTCGACAGGCGGCATGGTTATATTTTGGGGCTATATGGGTATCATGTTAGTGGGCCCTTTGGGTGTTCTTATCGGATTGGAGTTTGGCGTGCTGGGAACAGTAGTGGGACTGCCTTTCTACGTAATCAATAAAATTAGGAAGATGAGATTAAAGAAAATGGGAGAGTCATTTTACTTGATAGACAATGCTTACCGTCCCGACAATGGAGACGAAGGGCAAAAAAAGAACCCTTACCAAGTATTACTTAAAAAATTACACAAAAAGCACCCGTCAACAACACTAGAGCAGCTCAAATTGCGCCTGCGCGAATTAAACAATAGCAGTGCCTATTGTGATGGCCGCATGACGGGAAATAAAAAATTGGCCACTCCTCAACAAATCTTTCGTTTCATGAATTAACCTCAAATCTAGCTGTTTTTTAGACAGTGTCATTATTAAGACAAAAAAACCATGTTAACTACCTGATTTTAGCAGGAAAAAGCGGCATAAATTATGCAGTTATTCTGAGTATTAACGGGGAGTCTGTCATGAAAATAATTGTCGCTATTGCACTGGTCTTTATGCTTATTCCATTTGTGGAGGCATTCTCTTCTGAATGTAGCGAAAAATTAGACTCTGTTTTGCGAGAAATGGAAGACGCTAAGAAAATAGAGAAAGAAGCTGAGGCTCATTTGGCGACTGCCCGGAGCTTTAGAAGCCGAAGATCGGCAACTACCTTGCCCGTGGCCAGTACTCCCGAGCTACAAGAGTGGCGTTCAAACTTACAATATGAAACGAGCTATTACTCTCTTGCTGCTAGAAAATACCAAGAAGCTACCAAGGTTTATAGCGATCCCGGCAAAAAGAATTGGTATAGAAGAAATCAGGTACGCCGTACCTGGTTTGACTCTGATTTGACAGAACTTTTGCAAGACCGCCAGTGCCTTAGAGAAAATACACAGTACAAGGGCCGGCCTGTAAGTTTTCACTATGCCGCTCAAATGATCGCGCGTGAAACGGATCTTCAACTTGAGCAGTGGGGACGAAAAATTCGAAATCTAAATGCTTGGGCCAACATTGATGAAGCGCATGAGATTAATCGTTTAGATCCAGAAAAATATTCTTGGTGTAGTGAAGTGGTGCATGGAATGGCGCACCCTCAGCTACTCAGGGATTTTTGCGGCAAAATAGACGGAATTGGTTATCAACGGTTAATGCCATTTGTAGGTTGTAAGTCAAACTTATCTTATTTTGGTTTTGAAAATAGAAGGAGTACTGCTTATGTCAATTATCAAGTTGGCAATGGTATGACGACGCAATTTTTTAAAATCTGCTCGGATGAAAAATACCTGAATGAAATGACTCGAAATGAAAATTTTAGAAACTGCATGCAGAATCAGGCACAAATTTTACAAACAGCTGAAAGCGCCGCCTCAAGATGTTATGAAGAACTTAATATTGCAACTCATGGTAGCGCACCTCGCTCAACGCCTGCGAGTGCGATACCTGATCATGCCGGCCAATCAATAGATGGAGAAGGCTCTTCTCGCTAAGTTTTATTTACGAAAAAAATCTGCATATTTTAAAAAAATCATTTTGAAGTATAATTTTGTATTATCTTCATTTGGATTATGCATGAGCAATAAAATTATAAAAACACGGACTGATACAGTTTTTCTTCGCAGTGATGGTATCGTACAAATAGAAACTATGGATGGCGCAGATTTTGACTACCATGATGCGGTTGACGCGGTTAATGCCTTTGCCCAGATCGCAGGTGGAGTAATGCGACCTCTGCTGCTTAAATTTGAGCTTGTTAAATCCATTAGCCGTGAAGCTCGTGGCTACCTCAGTAGCGAGGCACCGGCAAAGTATACGAATGCTTGTGCCATCCTTACAAATTCACCGATCGGTCGAGTTATTGGAAATTTCTTGATTGGATTAAATAAGACTATTTATCCCACGCGCCTCTTTAACACAGAAGAAGAAGCTATTGAGTGGCTCAAAAATTTTAAGATTTAGAATGGGCCTGATTATTTGGCATTTCGCCACACCACTGAGTCGCAAAGATAATGAAGAATATTAAGCGAAAAGATAAGCACCAGACTTATGGGGATAAATGGTGAATTAACAAGTAAATTAAAGGCCGAGATTGATCCATAAAGAAGGATTGAAAAAGCCGTAATAAGTAGATAAAAGAAAATAATACTTTTATCTTTAAGCAATGACATTTTGAACTGACCGCGCGACCAATTAAAGATTAAGTATTGGATATTGTGATAGAATGTCATTCCCAGCCATCCCAAGATAAAATTATCACTATAAATGTAGACCCAGTAGTAGAGGGCAAAGGCAGAAAGGGAATTGATAAAGGTCGTGGCGCTAAATTCACGCCTGGTGAAAGAAATGAGTTGAAAAAATCCCCACGATAGGAAACTTAAGAAATAAATGTTTTTTAACATAGAACTTTCGACTGTCATGTCAGGGAACGCAATGTAGTAATTAAGGAAATTCAAAGATCCCTTTGATGCCAATACCAGTAAAGCCAGGGCCGGCATGAAATGCAAGAAGAAGATCTCAATACGTCTTAAAGTATGGCCCTTATATGCATGTGAGGCGATAGCTATCCCGTAGTTTTGGCGTGAATAATGAAACCATTGCCAATAAAAATAGATATTAAACAAGACAACACTGCCATAAAAGTAGGTCGCCAGAGATAGAGACGTTGTGATTATGCCCAGTATGAGGAGCAGCCTATTTAGTGGGAACTTATCGAGCGTCGCACTTTTAAAAAAAGTAGAGATAGCGTGAGGATGAGAAAATAACCAGACATCAATAAAAAAAATATAAGGAAAAATATTGGCATTCGAGGTAATAAGAAAACTGGAACTCACAACCAAGAACCAGGCAAAAATCAGGGTCGTTAAGTTCAACTTTAAATTTTTTTCTATTGGAAGATTAATCATCAACTTGCACAAGAGTGGGAGCTTGCATTGGAATGGTCCATTTTGTCATTCCAGGGAAATTCATGGGTGAAGTGAATTGTTGGTAGCGCTGCATGCACGCCACGCAGTTATAAGGCTGATAAGGAGATGGGCCGTAGGGGCTGAAATAATAGGGTGTAGGGCCATATAAGCTATGGTAAGGGGGTCCCTGATAGGGGTAAAAGCCATATCCCCCGTAGGGGCTACCATAATAATTTCTATTGGCCATACACATAGTTCCGCAGACACCTGGCCCACCCATGGCAGCGTAAGCGTAGGCACTATGTATGAGTATGCCTAAAGTGGTTACAAAGACGAGCGCCGCTAAAAGTCTTTTCCAAGTCATGAGAAGAAATGAAAATAACACGACAGTATAAACCGAAAATTGCGAGATTGTTCCGGGCTCAATTTTTGCAAACATTGTGGGAAAAACCATATATACACCTCAAGGCCAATTCTTGATTCTTATTCTATCACATAGCTTTTTCGGGTAAAATCCGCGGTCAAAAAATCCTCCTTTTTAAGATTACAAAATTTCGCAGGAGGGATATTGGCAATGACAGGAAGGCGCCTTTCAAAGGCAATCAAAAATCCATGGCTTAGGATATTATAGCTGGAGGTCAGGATGATTGTTCCATCTGCAAGCTGATAGATGTCGTCGGGTATAAGAGTGTCACATACAAAGCCAATATCGGCTACCTTTCCATGATGAATGCCAGACCCTAAAAAATATTCTTCCTGCCCAGTCAGGCGAAAGGAGGTTTCTAGGCACTCTTCATTTTGTGCATTTTCACTCATTCGAATTTTGTTGGAGAGCTGCACATGTCTCAAAATAATTTTCCCCATCCAGCTTACTTTGCCTTGAGCATGATTAAGAAAATCGACGAAGGCCTGATCTGTTGCATGGATTTTCTTTAATCTGCAAAACAGGTAAAAATAATGGAATAGATAGGACCAGTTTTTGAAGGCGTCATGGATGCTGAAGTGGGGTTTTGTGCCACAGGATTTTCTAAAACGGTAAGCACTTAATTCAAGATTTAATAATGAAAAAATACCTGGAGATGCCACCTCGTTTTGTCTAGATTTGAGAATTTTAAATATCAGGTCATTGTTGAACATAAGCGAGAGAATTTTGTCATTGACTTCATTCGCTTGAAAAAGCTTGAACTCAATTGCATTGACACCTGCTTCAAGAATGATTTTTTTTTCGCCATAGACAGTATCAAGCTTATCGATGAAGGCCTTGATCTGATCAATATAGCGATAAGTACCACTTTGGAAATCTGGCGAAAGAATCAGTGTATTAGTTTTTTCAAGGGATTTAATTTCAACGTAACAAAATTGATGTTCAAAGTATATTGATTTCACTTTTTGGGCTGTCGGAAAAAGACGGTGCGGCCATGACAACTGAGATGACGTTGCTCTTGGTGGGAACAGGAGTTGTCACCGCACTTCCACTGATCTGGTTTAGCGCCGCTGCCAAGCGGATCAATCTCAGCACCCTCGGATTCTTTCAATACATTGGCCCGACCTGTAACTTCTTCTTAGCGGTCTATCTCTATGGGGAGTCCTTTAGCGTAGCTCATCTTTGGGCGTTTGGCTTTGTTTGGGCCGGATTGATCCTTTATACATGGGGAGGATTCCGAAAGACACGGGCGCGTTCGATTTCCACAACATCTATAAAAGAATCCACTGTGCCGGAGGACAGCATCTCTTGGTATGCCAAACGCATCTCTGAACTCGCCGAGCTTGGGTCTTCTGATACGAAGCAGCTCGATGGAGTTTTACTGGATGATAACCAACTTAATCGCTTGAATTGGAAACATGATGCAAAAAAGGCCGGAAAGAGTCTTTTGACCTTCAGTAGCGTAGAGGAATTTTTAGGAGAGATTGCCACTATCTCCAGAGAGACGCCCCTCTTTTTGGATCGCCACCTTGACGGCGGCGTAAAGGGTGATGATTTGGCCAAGTATCTCAAGAGCGATCTCGATTTTCAGGAAATCTATATTACCACTGGCGACCCATCAGACCGAATCTGTCCCCCGTGGGCCAATGGTGTGATTGGAAAACGAGCACCATGGAGGGCCGTCCATGCTTGAAAAAATCCACCAGTGGTTCATTGGTCGTCGATTCAAGATGATGCATTTTTTTGTCGGGAGCACGGTTCTCTATACGATTATCGTGGTGACGGTCTCCGTTGTTCCCATCCTTTACATGAAAAGGATGCTGGATGAGGTGATTCCCGTCCATACAAAGAATACCTTGGATCAGATTGTCGAAAAAAGCGGTGATCAATTGGAAACACTCGCCGCTACCATGATGAAGGAAAAGGCTCGCGATGTGGCCAGACAAGTGGCGCTCTTGACCAAGGATCGTCCTATCAAGGAGCTGATGGGAGATGATGGCTTCCATCGCCAAGCCGTTCAGACTTTTTTGAAAACAGGGTACACTGCCGTATTCGAGTGCGGCTCAATGGTTACAGTCGCTCACGTTCAAAGAAACCTCGAAGGCATTTCCGCGTACAATTTTGCGAACGAGTTTCCATCATGGTGGTCCATTTTCAAAAAAGGCGTCGATTGTCAAGAGTTCCACGGCAAATACCAGTGGGCAAAGACAGATGGAGTCTTACGCGACAAATATATGGTTATCAGCCCGGTTCCGGGTTCCAGGCTCATGGTGGCGGCCACGATATATCTGGATGAGTTTGATGAAAGCAAAAATGAAATTCGAGACATCGGAAGGGCCGAAGGAGAGACACTGCTATCGTTGATCTCGCGCGAATCCACGGGGCTCGTGATGAAGGCCTCCAGCACTGCCGTCATTTTGTTTTTACTTCTTATTTCTGCCTCTTTGGTATTTTCGACAACGATCCTTTCGTACCTAAAGAGAATCAGCATTTTTGCCAAATCACTGGCCTCGCAAAACTATACTCATCAAATGGATGCTCCCCCAAAGATCGAGGAACTGCATCAGATTCAAAATGATCTCAATACCATGCGAGAAACCATCATCGCCTATCACAATGAATCCTGTCAGCAGGCCTCATCTGTCGCACATTCCAATTTAGCGAGGCAAGTCGCTCACGATCTACGGGCCCCAGTGGAGACGTTGGAAATCGTCAGTAGTGAATTAAAGGAAAAAACTGAGACCAACAGTGTTGACTTGGATGAAACGATCGAACGAATCGAGCATATCTATGCCGATCTCTCTGGAATGATTGAAAGCATTCTTGCTCCTAAGAATAACTACCTCGGAAGAGTTCAGCGTTTTGACCTCGGAAAGCTTCTGGATACGCTTGCCAGATATGCCAGGAAGCGCGCTCTTCAACAAGGAAAGCTCATTCAAGTGGACTTATCCAAGGGGGCTAATGATCTTTTCATAATTGGCTCTGTTCAGAATATTCGCCGAGTCTTTTTCAATTTGGTTGAGAACGCGATAGATGCAATCGACGATCGGGGCAGTATCCTCATTGAGGCCACCGTCCAAAGCAGCAAGATTAGAGTCCGCGTTAAAGATTCTGGAAAGGGAATTCCCGCTGGACGGGAAGAAGATATTTTCAAGGAAGGCGTCTCTATCGGCAAGGTCTCCGGGACCGGGATCGGTCTGCATGTTTCTAGGATGATCGTTTCCGAGCACGGAGGCGATATCAAGGCAAAACGTAGGCGTAATGGTGGCAGCACATTTGAAGTGAGCTTTCCGGCGATGCTGGAAGTCCTTGGGGATCAAGCACCCGGGCCCTATTCCGTCGCCATTCCAGCAGGGAAAGAGATCGTTGCCGTCGATGATAAGGTCGAAGTCCTTTCAAAAATATACACGCTGTCGGCCCCCAAGGGCATTGCAGGCCATTTCTTTACGTCGTTTGAGGAGTTTTTGGATGCGGTTGACATCAATTACCTCAAGGAGAAGTGCGGCCAGATTGTTTTGGATAATCTTATTCCCGGAAGCAAATACGACGCTATCAGCATGGGCCGTTATCTTCGTAAGGAACTCGGAGACGCCGTTCCCATAGTCATCTGTACGTCTGACCATAAAGATGAGAAACTACAAAAATTTGGCCGTGAAACAGGCATTCCTGTTTATTCCAAGTCCGTCTTGATGGACGCCAGTTTTACGGTGGCATGAGGAGAGATAAGAATGAGTAAGTCGTCCTACATCATTGAGGGAGGGAAATCGGGATCTGATCGACTTCTGGTTATGGCCAATGCCACTTGGGAAACCACTCAAGCGTTTTTAAGAAATGCGGGCCTTAAACCAGGAATGCATGTTCTTGATCTCGGATGTGGTAATGGCGATATTGCCCGGCGCTACGCTGTTTCCATCATGGATATGCAAGGTCAGATTGTCGGCATCGACCGTGATGACACCGCCATAGATGTAGCGGAGAAAAGCTTTCAAGCGATAGATATGAAGACAGTCTTCAGGAAGGCTGACTTGGAGACGGACTCTCTCAGCGATCTCGGAAAGTTTGATTTCATCTATACTCGATTTATCTTATCCCATCTCAAGGAACCCGCAGAGTTTTTGAGGAAGGTCTCTGGGCTTCTTGGCGAAAAAGGTGTGCTGGCGGTCGAGGATGTGGATTTTGATGGCCATGTTTCCTATCCACAAAATGATTCCTTTGACCGCTATGTCGAGCTTTACAAGAAAGCGGCGCTCAAGCACGGAGGAGACCCGTTAATCGGACGCAAGCTGCCCTCGCTTTTTGAAAAGGCCGAGTTTGCTGTCAGTGATATTTCATGTGTTTGCCCACCTTATACTTCTGGCGACGGGAAACTCATGGCCCAAGTGACTTTTGACCTGATCTCGGGCGGCTTGGTTGAGGACGGACTCATAACGGAAGATGAACGCCAGAAGACTATGGCAGGGTTGGTGGAGTTTACGCACGCGAAGGGCTCGATGATGACACTGCCGAGGATTTTTCAGGTGGTGGCAACGCACGAGGCGGAAGTGAATGGATAAAAAAGGCAGTAAATTCAAGCCGTTGTGGTCTAGGGATCTGGGTTATTCTAGGGACAGAAAACGGAGGTAAATGACTATGAAAAACCCAAGAGTAAAAGAGTCCATCACGACGTTAGCAAAGCGCCTGAATGAGATTCGTCGGCGGCGACCGTCAAAAGAAAAGATCGACCGACTGAACCGAATATTCGAGGACATCGACAAAGCCCAGGAGCAAGAAGAGAGGGAGCGATCCGAACACCCGGACAAAAAGAGCGCTCGACCACCGGAGGCGCAAGCTTAATGGGAAGAGTGATTGGGTTTTCTGAACTACCACAGTATTTAGACAGTCTGGGCATACCCCCGGAACGTCGGGCCACGATATTAGACAGCAATATCCTGATTACTCTTACCTATGACGTTAGAGAAGATTATGAAGATGTTTGTGGAGCGGTTCAGGTTCTCGAAGAAAATGGATATCGGCTTTTTGCCACGGTCAACACCAAGGCCGAATATCTGGAATACCAGCGTCGCATCGTTTTAACCGAAGCGTTGCTTGATGCCGTTGACCAACATTCCGATCTCAAGCTTCCGCGAAAGGCCAGGGCACGGATTTCCACACTCAAGGGCTCTATCAAAACTGCCGCACAGGCTGATCCTGAAAGGGACGTTCTCTTTGGTGACGTTCATCTCAAGAAGATAAAGCGGGAGTTCTCTGCGGGAAACCATTCTGGAAAAATAGGATGGATTGAGTTCTGCGCCGAATATTTGGCAGGAAAGCTTCAAGCGATTGAGACGGGCCTCGAACGGTCCGGGATTGAATACGTCAGTCAGCATGAGACTTCACAGAAAGGCCTATTTCATACGCTGCTTGACTGGCCGGACGCGATGAAAGTTTGCGAGACGACGGGCCCCTCTTTTTCAGATTCGATGATTTTAAACGCATTCCGATGCAGCCATTGTCCGTTTATCGTATCCCGTGACTTCGATATTGGTTATGCAGTCCTGGCCGATAAGGGATTGAAGGATGCGATCATGCCTGACCGGATGGCGCGAGAGTATCGGAATTATCATTTTTCAGCAAGAGCACATTAATGGACACGAAGACAACCTTGAACACTTCGAATAAAAGCTTCTTGGGATTCAGCAATCACTCAACTCAGCCATTTTACTAAAATCAATTGATGGCTTCAATGTTTACCTAGCAATTAAATCAACCTTTCCAGTATCCAGGTCATAGTATCCCCCAACGACTTTGAGTTTTCCTTCGGTAATCTTTTTATCTAGGATCGGTTTTGCGTGTATAAGCCTGTCCACGACATTTTCAACATTGGCCCTAACAACAAGATCAGTCAGATCGCCCTGCTTTCCTTTGACCCGTTCAACGGCAGGAGAGATGGCATCGATTAACGTACCAATATGCCCGTGATAGGTTCCATGTAGTGCTGCTTCAACTGCGCCACAGCGCTCGTGCCCAAGGACAATGATCAGCGAAACGCCCAGGTGCTCGATGGCATATTCCATACTGGCAAGAACCGCGTCGTCCACTATGTTTCCGGCCTCTCGAATTACGAACAAATTGCCTATGCCCTGATCAAATAAAATTTCGGGTGGTACTCTTGAATCGGCGCACCCAAGGATGACCGCAATCGGATGCTGTTCTTTTGCAACCTCATGAATTCGATCCAGAGTCTGGTTGGGATGAGAAAGTCTTCCTTTTACATAACGTTGGTTTCCTTCAATAAGCTGCGCAAGAACAGCATCTGCCGAGAGGACAGAGCTTGAGCTACTCGCTCCGGCGCTGAAGGATAACGACAATACAGGGGTAGCAACGATCCCAAGTAAAACAAAAAACACGATAGTGTTCAATCGAGCCTGGAACCTCCATCGAGTGCGACTGAAATTTTTTTCTTTTTTCATGAAACTCTTCTCCTCCAATGCAGTACGTAGTCATTCAAATGAGCGGGGAGCTTTTTCTGGCACACTTAGCGCTCTCCATTTTGCTTAATCAAAGACTCCGTAGCGGCTTTTACGGCCTCCGCTACAGAGTCACAGATATGCACGTTAGGGTTTTCGTCAAAAAAGCCATCTTTCGTCATGAGATCATGGGGCTGTCTTTTAACTCCGACCAGAAAGACCTTTCGGCTGTGACGGGAGAGCTTAGAGATTGCACTTTCAAAGGCGACTAGCCCTGTGACATCCATAACTGGTACGCCATCCATTGAGAAGATCACGGCACGCACGTTATCGGTAATACCGCTAATCGCCTCGGCCGCATTTTCGGCAGCTCCAAAGAACAAGGGACCGGCAATTTCATAGAGTATAATGTCTCTAGGTAAGGATTCTCGAACTTGAGGATGATCACTGCTTTCCACCATATGTGTGGAAGTTACCGTTGCCATCCTTCGCATGAACAGGAGTGAGGCCAGAACAACTCCTACGGTCACTCCAATGACCATGTCAAAGATCACAGTGAGAGAAAAACAAAGTAGAAGAACAATGACATCACTCTTCGGAGCGACTCGAATAATGTGAAGAAAATGCTTCATCTCGGACATGTTGTACGCGACCAGCATGAGCAACGCAGCCAGAGCCGCCATCGGTAGATAGGAAACATAAGGCGCAAGTACCAAAACAACAATGAGGGAAAAGAGGGCATGAAATATAGCAGAGAGCGGCGATCTGGCTCCAAAGCGGATATTGGTGGCCGTCCTGGCAATGGCACCGGTCGCAGGAATACCCCCAAAAAAGGGGCAAAGAATATTTCCTGCCCCAAGCGCAACCAGTTCAGCATCAGGATCATGCTTTGTCCTCGCCATTCCGTCGGCCACGACCGCTGAAAGAAGTGACTCGATGGCACCTAGCATCGCGATCGCAAATGCCGATGGCACTAAAGACTCAATGGTTTCTAGAGTAAGCTGAAAAGGCCTACCGTCGGCCCCCGCAAAGCTCCAGGGCAGGCCAAATTGAGGAGCCGTTGGGGGAATACCATGCCCGATAACTCCGCTAAGTTCGTAGGAGAAACGATTTCCGATAGTGGAAATATCAAGGTCTGGAAATCTGTTTTTGAGAAAGGCCGTGACAACGGATGCAGCAGTTAGCGCCACCAAAGGTGCTGGAATCCTCTTATTGAGTTTCGGCCAATAAATTAAAAAAACAAGTGTTGAAACCCCGATCAAAGATTCTGATAAAGAAGCCGTTTCCATGGCACGAAAGAGAACAATAACCTTTTCTAGAAAGCGCTCTGGCATTTCGTGTACATGAAGTCCGAAGAAGTCCTTGAGTTGGAGTGTTGCAATGACAACAGCGATGCCTGCCGTAAATCCGGTTGTAACTGGGTAAGGAATGAACTGAATCATTCTCCCCATCCTAGCCACCCCCATAATGACGAGTAAAATTCCGGCCATAAGACCTGAAACAAGAAGTCCGCCTAAACCAAACTTTTGGGCGATTGGCGCGAGGATCACGACAAATGCGGCCGTAGGTCCCGTGACTTGAAACCGCGCTCCTCCCAGCAGCGCTACAACTCCTCCACCAATAATTACCGTGTAAAGACCATATTGCGGAGGAACTCCACTCGCGATGGCGAGCGCCATACCTAGCGGGATTGCGACCATTGCGACGACAGCACCTGCCATGAGGTCCGATCGAAGATCGGAACGAGTATAACCTTCGCTGAATGACGTCCGGAGGGCCGCGAAAAGTCGGATTTTTGCGAACGGAAAGAGACTGGAAGAGAGTTGCTTGTATCGCCGACGCATCATTCATTGACCTCCCATTCCAATTTGGTGTGGCGGTATCAAGATTCGCTGGCACTTCGGACATTGCTCTACACTTGAAGACTGCGCGAGATGACTAAGAAACTGAGGCGGCAACAGCAGATGGCATCCAGTGCACGCATTGCCTTCGAGAGTTACGACAGCGAGGCCTGCCCGAGCATTTATGAGTCGTCTATAGAGTCCAATATAAGGAGCCGGTATTTTTTTTATGATTTGAGATTTAACTGTTTCAATCTCAAAGACCATCTGGAGGGAAACTCTATTTTCAATCTCATCACAAAGACTGGTATTTCTCTCCTCTAGGTAGTACTTGACTTGGTCCTGTTTAGCTTGAACCTCCAAAAGCCTGGCACCAATTGATGCTACCTTTTTTTCGATTGTCCGCACCTTTTTTTCCAGGCCTTCTTCGAGAACTTTAAGCTGCTCAATTCTCTCCGTTTCGATGCGAAAATCCGAAGTCGTCTCTAAATGTTTCAGGCCAGATTCAGCATTCATGAGGCGTTGACGGCACACTTCCAAAGCTTCGGTAAGCTGGCGTTGACTGAATTCCAACTCTATTATCAACGCTAATTTTTCTTTTTCTACAAGATGGAGATTCCTTAGCTCCTCCAAAATAACCGTAAGCTCAGTGGCATGGGTTTCTCTACAACATAATCTGCTAACTTCCGAATCGAGTTTTTGAAGTTCAAGCAGGTTTGTTAATATCACACGTAGCAAACCGTTAGCTCCTTGGTCATTTTTTCCATCACGACATTGAATACGGTTTTCATTTTGATGAAAAAGGGAGGGGGTTGTTGCCTCGTTATTCATAGCTCGCTTCGTCCGTTCCTTCCTTGGCCAGTACGGTTGCTACGTTACGGCCGATGAAGATCGCATCCCACGGTTTACTAATAAACCGCACCCGCTCCATCC
>Ga0210057_1002334_pt1 | contig 27318 bp, 25 predicted proteins | sample CryGeyCG2114_010_2_FD_183968 | JGI IMG/M metagenome (GOLD analysis project Ga0210057, IMG submission 183968) | Groundwater microbial communities from aquifer - Crystal Geyser CG10_big_fil_rev_8/21/14_0.10 (SPAdes) (version 2) | ecosystem: Environmental > Aquatic > Deep subsurface > Groundwater ...
CGGAGCGGCTTCCGCTTTTGGGGTCGTTTTCCCGCTCAAAAAAGGTTCGCGCAAATGCTAGAATTACTGCACCAGAACAGAACTTAACGGCTTTTTCAAAGCCAGAAGGTGGGACGCGCGAAGCGCACCATCAGTTCTGCTCAAAAAATGTTTGGATTTCGTCAAACAAACGCACATAAAAAATCACCGATATTTAAACGGTGATTTTTTATGTTTCGAGCTAATTATTAATAATTAGTGACGAAATAATTAGGCCACGCCATACTCATATTTCCTATATTATCAACACCTCGAACGAGATAGTAATATGTGGTGTTCGCTTCAAGATTTGAAATTGTAACTGTATGGCTAGTTTGTAAACCACCAACATCAGTTGCAAGCGATCCGCTTACATATGGTTGTTGACGAGGTCCTGTTGCCTCATTGAATTGAAGAGGGGTATTACTCCAATAGACTTGACCTTCTGTTGGCTCATTACTTGTCCATGTGAAAACTGCAGTTGTATTTGTATATTGAACTGTAGGATCACTCAAATTTGGTGAGGTGTCCCATGATGCTTGGTTTCCTCCTGAGCCCACTGAGCCCAAAAGACTGTTTATCCTTGTCATTGTTTGTGGTCCAACACGACCATAGCCAGTTGTTGCAGGTGTTCCATCAGAAACAATTCCTTGTGCTGTTTGAAATCTTTCTACCGCTGCTTTAGTAAGTTGACCAAAATATCCAGTAACTAGACCCTCGGGATAGATGGTTGCGTTTGTTGCAAGATACGTTTGAACTTCGGTTACTTCTGAACCGCGATCACCAATATCCAATTGACTCGTGATAGCCGCATGAGCATTCTGAATTCCAAAGAGCGAGAAAACAAGTATTGCCGTCATTGCTCCACTGAAAAAAAGAAAGCTTATATTTTTTGATGTTTGTAGATCCGTTGTTTTGTTCATATTTAATTTTTATTTAAATTAATTTTTTAGAGACTATTATTGTAATTACACAATCGACTTTATTATTTTTTGTGTATAATCCTATATAGTTATAATGCCGTTATAAATTTACTATTATTACAAGTTTACGGTTTTTGTAATTTATCTTTAAAACCGTTCACTTCTTTTTCTAGCTTTTTTATATAGATTTCTAAGTTCTCTATGCGTTTTCCTGTTTCTATTTCAAATTGTTTTGTGTGATTAGCAAGCGTTTTGGCAACACCTATTATTTCTGTAATATCTTCTATAGCAAGAAGTATAATTTGTGGAAAAGTTGTATCCTCTTTTATATAAATTTGTCGGGCATTTAACAGCATAGTTTTATTTCCAATTAAGGGAAATTTGTGAGAAACTTCAAATCCTTTAAAAAAGGTATTTTCAGGAAGGATGTCTTCAAGTAATTTTCGTAATGCAGGAATATTCCATTGTCCATTTCCTAATTCATACACAATTTTTTGTTCAGTATTTTTTGCTTCAACTTGAAATAACCGATAGAAAGGTTCATTTGCTGCTATGACACGAAAGTTTTTATCTAAGATTAAAATTGGTTCATGAACAACATCAACTAATGTTTTAATGTATGTCCAGCTTTTTTCCCAAAAGTGATCTACAAAATCAGCTCCAATTATCTCAAACTCACGTCCTGTGTTTTTTTTATTTTTTTCCATAACCATGATGCCGCTAAAAATTTTATATTCTTACAAAAAATCGTCATAGTTATAGAGTAGACAACGTGTTACACTTAAAGCCCGTACATAAAAACCCGCTTACACAGAGGATTGCTGTAATATTCATGTAATAGACGTATTTGAGTATATCTAATCTATGATTATTTTTTGGGCGTTCCTTGTAATGCTTATGTAATAAAGCTTTCTAGTACTCGGCTTAATAAATATGACCCCAAAAGAAGTTGACCAAAAGAAAATATTGACTCTTGCATACCAAACCTATCACAGGGGTATGAATTCTTATGCTTTTTCAAAACTTAACCGAATAATTGGTCAAGATCTTGTTCAAGATACTTTTGTAAAGACATGGGCGTATCTTGTTAAAAAGGGGGAAATTCACCTAATGAAGGCATTTTTATATCATATTTTGAATCAATTAATTATCGATGAATATCGTAAACACAAAACATCTTCTCTCGATACTCTTTTTGAAAAAGGGTTTAATATAGGTTTTGATGATTCTAAACGTTTAGTTAATACCCTTGATGGTAAAATGGCTTTACTTTTAATCGGACAACTTACTCCGAGGTATGAGAAAGTTATGCGAATGAAATATATACAGAGACTTTCTATCAAAGAAATAGCTCTTATCACTGGACAATCAAAAAACACCATTACTGTACAAATACATTGGGGTCTTATAAAGCTTAGAAAGCTATATAATAATAAAACTTAAAAATGTTTTGGACAATTACTATTATCTTATTTATTCTCTGGTTCCTCGGGTTTAGTTTCAAAATAGGAGGTAACCTTATCCATGTGCTACTTATTATTGCGCTTATCATATTTATTTTCCGTCTTTTAACCTAGAGTTTTATTGAGGTGCTACAAGGATAAAGAATATTAAGCCACTCGGATATATTTACATGAATATGTATTAAAAATCTTAAAAATGGTATCTTTATATATACTCAAAACCCAAAATTATCAGTTTGACAAAACTGAAATAGTGTGCTAAACTGTAAACAGTTAAAATTATTTATTTTTAAAACTTCATAAGGGTAGACACAAATGATTTACATGAAACAAAGAACAAAAGAAAGAGGAATAATAATTTCTTTTTTAATTACTGTCTTTACGGTAATTTTAAGAGGGTGGTTCAAAAACATTCCACCTATAGTGTACGAAACAATGATAATAGTTGCACTATTTTCATTTCTTTCATTGTTGTTCTTCGTTTTTTTTGAAAAAATTTCTGAATTCTTCAGCGATTTATAAATCGCTGAAGCAATTCAAAAGCCCCCAATGGGGGCTTTTTATATGTTTCACTTTATAAGTGTGTTGAGGTAAAATAATACTGTAAATGGAAATTTTTAAACACAGGCTTTTATTAGTATTCCTTATTATTACCGGACTTATTTTAATACTCGGTGCTCTGGTTATTATAGGAAACGTAGGGAGCTTACCTCAACAGCTTATACTTCATTTTGATTCATTTCATGGCATAGATCTTTTTGGTGGATATACAGATCTTTGGCTTGTGTGGGTAATGGGTTTTGTGTTTGCAATTATAAATGCAGTGCTTGCAGAAGAGTTTTTTTATAAAAATAGAGTGTTGACATATATTTTTTTAGGAGTTGATGTTGTGATTTCCCTTCTGACGCTCATCGTCGTATCAACTATAATTTCAGTAAGTTAATATGGAAATAGTTATTCTTATTTTACTTGTTATCATCGCCTTTGGTTTGTATATGATTTGGAAACGTCTCCAAGGACCAAAAGACCCGCAGTCACTTCAGTTACTTCAAGGACAGATGCAAGAGCTTACTCGTGTTGTTGATACAAAAATAAATAATGTACAAGGAGAACTCGTCCGTCTTCATGAAACAAACAAACAAGTAATGGGCTTTACGGAGCAACTTCGTTCATTACAAGATATTTTAAAAAATCCAAAACAGCGAGGTATTTTAGGGGAGTATTATCTGGAAACAATTTTAAAAAACGTAATGCCAACAGGTACATATGAAGTGCAGTACAAACTAGGAAAAGATGAAGCTACCGGAAAAGATTTGGTTGTTGATGCTGTAGTAAAAATAAAAGATAAAATTATTCCTATTGATTCAAAATTTTCACTTGAGAATTATAACCGTATCGTTGAAGAAAAAGATCCAGCAGAACGTGAGCGACTTGAAAAACTTTTTAAAAACGATCTTAAAAATAGAATAGACGAAACATCAAAGTATATTCAGCCATCATTAGGAACAATGGATTTTGCCTTTATGTTTATTCCACACGAGGCAATCTACTATGATCTTCTTATTAATGAAGTTGGAGCAATAAAAGTGAATACAAGAAGTATGATTGATTACGCATTTAAAGATAGGCACGTTATCATTGTTTCTCCAACATCATTTCTTGCATATTTACAAACAGTACTTCAGGGATTAAACGCATTACAATTTGAAGAATCAGCAAAAGAAATTGCAAAAAACGTTGGAGAACTCAAAAAGCACCTTTTGAGTTATGAAGATTATTTAAAAAAGATGGGAAAAAACCTTGAAACTACTATAAATATGTATAACTCTGCTTATAGAGAGTATGGAAAAATAGACAAAGATGTTACAAGAATTACGGGGAAAAAGGGGAAAGTGGATCCTATATCAATTGATCTTCCAAATTACGAAGATGATATTTCATAAAAATGGAAGAAGAGCAAGAAATTATACGAATTCTAACTTTTTATGGGGTTTTGGCACGTCCACTTACCCTTTTAGAAATTCAACGTCTTTTGTCACGCCCCGTTTCTTTAGAAAAAATTTTAGAGATTCTTGAAAAGAATATTAAAAATGAAAAAGTTGTTTGTGTGGAAGGTTTCTATAGTCTCTTAAAAAATAAAATCTCTATTACTGATAGAAAATGGCAAGACCTGTTGCTTGATGAGAAATGGAATAAACTCAAAAGATTTTCTTTCTTTTTTTCTTTTTTACCATTTATTCATTTTGTTTTTATTTCCGGATCGCTCGCACTTCAAAATATTCATAAAACATCCGACTTTGACGTACTCATTGGGTGCAAGGAAGGGAGAATATTTACAGCAAGGTTTTTTAGTGTTCTTTTATTTAACCTTTTAGGAATTAGGCGAAAACGAATTGATCATAAAATTTCTGCAAACAACAAAATTTGCCTAAATCACTTTGTAACTCCAGCCTCGTATCAACTTTCCCCGCCGTACTCAATATATTGGGAACAATTATATAAAAATCTCATTCCTTTTATCGGTTCTAAATCTGAAATGCAAAAGTTTTTAGATGCAAATAATGAGCTTACAAAAAAAAGCTTACATATAACAGACCAAAGGTATAGTTACTTTAATAAAAGATTTATTACTATTTTTCTTGAATTTATTCTTGGTGGTTTATTGGGAAATGTTATTGAATCATTTTTAAAATTTGGACAAACATATTACAGAAGCAGACATATTTCAGAGGGCAAGGGATATAAACCAAGAGTTATTTATTCAAGCAATGAACTTGAGTTACACACGGACACGAAGAGGATTGATGAAATGTTGAGAAAGATGGGCGTTTGACATTAAATGAGTTTATGCTATACTCACTTATGTTGAGTAGTGCTGTTTTCTCGTTCTCAACTCTTCGGAGGCGAGAAAATCCGAGGAAACCCTCAAATTTCCGTCCCGCTTGCGGGGCGGTTTTTTACCCCTCTTTTTGTAAAAGATTGAGTTTCTACCATATCTTGGTTTATTTCATAAATTTGAGCCTTGCGCCTCATTTTTCAATACTTTATGCTTAAAAGAGGCGGATAGACTGCGCACTCACTCAACAAAAAAATTGGAGGTCACCACTATCCGCCTCCGCGCGAGCCTAGTTTTCCTCTAAAAACTGGTAAAATAGGTTCGCGCGGTTTATTATAGTTGACATATATATGTTTTCATTTTTTTCAAAAATTATTCCAGATAAAACCATATCCCAGTTTAAGGGGGTTGTTCAGGATATAAACGAACGCGAAGAAGGTCTTAAAACTCTAAGCGATGAAGAACTTCGTAAAATTTCACTTGATCTAAAAAAGAGAGCAGGGGAATTTGCCGATATAGAACAAGGGCTTTCTGAATTGCTTCCTGAGGCATTTGCTCTTGTTCGCGAAGCATCACGAAGAACATTAGGACAAAGACATTTTGATGTTCAGCTTATCGGGGGAGCTGTGCTTCATGAAGGAAAAATCACACAGATGTTAACAGGTGAAGGAAAAACACTCGTTGCAACATTGCCAGCATATCTGAATGGTCTTTCCGGAAAAGGTGTTCATGTTATTACCGTAAATGATTACCTAGCAAAGCGTGATACTGTCTGGATGGGACAAATTTATCATGCTCTTGGACTTACTGTGTCTTGTGTTGCTCACGATATTGCGTATCTCTATGATCCAGAATTTGCAGGACCAGAATCAGACGAACTTGATAAAGAGCGTGATACCGAAGGATCATTTAAGGTTGTTGAAAAATTTCTCCGTCCAATTTCACGGAAAGAAGCATATGCCACAGATATTACTTACGGAACAAATCATGAATTTGGATTTGACCTTTTAAGAGACAACCTTGTTTTATCTCTTAAAGAGCGTGTTCAGCGGGGACATAATTATGCAATTATTGATGAGGTAGACAGTATTTTAATAGACGAGGCTCGTACGCCGCTTATTATTGCTGCTCCAGACGAGGAATCAAGTGAGTATTATAAAGTGTTTGCGCGTATTGTATCCGGACTTTCTGAAGAAACAGATTATGAGGTTGATGAAAAATTAAGAACAGTAAACATAACAGAAGAGGGAATTAACAAGGTTGAAAATGCTTTAAATATTAAAAATATATTTGCACCGGATCAATCACGTCTCGTTCATTATCTGCAAGAAAGTTTAAAAGCAAAAGCTCTTTTCAAAAAGGACAAAGACTATGTTGTTAAAGATGGAGAAATTTTAATTGTTGATGAGTTTACCGGACGCATTCTTCTTGGCAGGAGATACTCTCGAGGGCTTCATCAAGCAATTGAAGCAAAAGAAGGAGTGTTTGTTAAAAAAGAAAATAGAACATTTGCACAAATAACTATCCAAAATTACTTCCGTCTGTATAAAAAAATTTCTGGTATGACAGGAACCGCAGAAACTTCAGCAGAAGAGTTTCATAAAGTATATGGATTAGACGTATCAGTTATCCCTCCTAATAAACCGGTGATAAGAGAAGATTTACCCGACTATATTTATAAAGACAAAAAATCAAAATACACAGCTATAACACAAAGAGTAAAAGAACTAAACGATATGGGTGCGCCGGTACTTCTTGGAACAACGTCAATTAGTAACAATGAAATTATTTCATCCTATCTTTCAAACGCCGGAATACGACATGAAGTTTTAAACGCAAAAAACAATGAGCGAGAGGGAATGATTATAGCCCAAGCGGGAGCTAAGGGGGGAGTAACTGTTGCAACAAACATGGCAGGACGTGGTGTTGATATTGTACTTGGTGGAGCGCCATATGATGAAAAACGAGCACAAGAAATACGTGATTTAGGTGGGTTGCGTGTTATTGGTACGGAACGTCATGAGGCGCGTAGAATTGATGACCAGCTTCGTGGACGATCAGGAAGGCAAGGAGATCCTGGTTCTACTCAATTTTTTCTTTCTCTTGAAGATGATTTAATGCGTATTTTTGGAGGAGATAGGATAAAAAACATGATGCAGGCAATGAAGTTTCCTGAGGATGTACCAATTGAATCACGTATGGTTTCACGTTCGGTAAACCAAGCGCAAGCAAAAGTTGAAGGAAACAATTTTGATATACGAAAGCACTTACTTGAATTTGACGATGTATTAAATAAACAACGAACCGCATTCTATACAAGACGTGAAAAATTCTTAGAGTTGGGAGAAAAAAATGAAATATTGAAACCTCTTTCAGAAATTTTTTCAAGTTATATTGCAACTCTTGAAAATTCTGTTGGGCAATTGGAAGGGGAGGAACGAACCACACACGAAAAGACGCTTACAGCAGCAAAAGAAAAATCAGGCCTTATTCCAAAGGAGATAGAATTGGAAAGATCTACCGCTATTGCTCAACATCTTGTGCGTGTTCTGGATACATTATGGATAGAACACTTGGAAGATCTAGAGGGATTAAGAGAAACTGTAAATATACGCGCATACGCACAACACGAACCAATTGTGGAATATCGTAGAGAGGCACATCTCTTGTATCAAAAACTTCAGAGTACTTTTGAACATTTGGTATTTAATACGGTATTTCAAATTTTTGAAGCTGATTCAAATAGCTTAAAACCACAAGAACAAAAAGTATCTTTAAGCTCAACACCACGAAAACATAAAGAAGTTGGAAGAAATGATCCTTGCCCATGTGGAAGTGGAAAAAAGTTTAAGAAGTGTCATGGGAAGTAGGAGCTAATAAAAACTATGAAGACTCTCTATCAAAGAAAGGTGGTTATATACTATAGAAGTTGAAAATAAGATGATAATGGAGAAAAAATCAGGGTAATTTTATTTAACTGCGTCAGTAAAGATGGATAAGGCAGAAAAAATATTAAAAGAAAATGTCTTAAAACTTGGTTGGGAAATAGAAACAAAAAAATCATATAGGAAATAGGGTCTCTATGAAATAAAGAATTTAAAAACATTTATGAGCAAAGAACTTCATTTATCAGACATTATAAAGTTCAGCGAGCTTCTGAATCAGTTTAGATTAGTGAATAGAATGATTTTAGTAAATGGAGAGAATAGATATGAAAATGATGTAGAGCATAGCTATCAATTAGCTATGCTCGCTTGGTATATAACATCTTCGAGTAAAATGGATTTTGATATAACCAAAGTGCTTCAGTATGCTCTCGCACATGATCTTGTAGAAGTATATGCGGGAGATACTTATGCATACACAAATAATAAAGAACTTCGTGAGAGTAAAGAACAACGCGAACACGAAGCAGCACAACGTATTAAAAAGGAGCTTCCCGAGTTCAGTGAACTTCATGAAATGATAAACGGGTATGAAAAAAGGGAAGACAAAGAAAGCAGATTTGTATATGCATTAGATAAACTTCAACCCACTATTCAAATTTATGCTGATAATGGGAGGACGTGGCAAGAGATAAACTTATCTCTGGAGAGAATTTTTGAAAAGAAAGACAAGATCGCTGTTTCTCCAGAGGTCAAACTTTGGTTTGATGAACTATGTGAGTTGCTTTCTCAAAACGAACAAGAACTTTTCCCTAAAAAATAAAAAAATAGAAAAGGAAAAATAAAAAATAGAACACAAATAATAGGATGTTATGATTTATCATAACATCCTATTATTATATTTAAAATTTAAAAATTTATGTGAATAATATAAATTAGTAACACTAATCAAAATAACATCAAAATAACATTAACTAATATCTGCTTATAATTTCATTTTATCTTTAATAAAGGATAAAATATCTATATGGTCAAAAAACAAGATGTTTTTTTAGAGTATTACAAAAAATTAAATTCGGAACAAAAGCGGGCCGTAGATGAGATAGATGGTCCGGTTATGGTTATTGCCGGCCCCGGTACGGGAAAAACACAAATTCTAACACTTCGTATAGCTAATATATTACGTAAGACTGATACTGATGCACGGAGTATTTTAGCACTTACATTTACCGAAGCAGGAACAATAGCAATGAGAAAACGCCTTTCAGAAATAATCGGTGAAAGCGCTTATTATGTAAATATATCTACGTTTCATGGATTTTGTAATGATATTATTAAACAATATCCAGAAGAGTTTCCTCACATCATTAGTTCAAGAAATATAACCGAAGTTGAGCAAATACAAATTATTGAAGAAATCGTTTATTCTTTAAAACTTAACCTTTTAAAACCTTTTGGTAATCCTCTCCACTATATTTCTTCAATACTTTCAAATATAGACAATTTAAAAAGAGAGGGAATTGATGCTCTAAATTTTTCAAAAAATGTTTTAGATAAAAAAGAAAATTTTTTAGAAAATCCGGATATATATTATAAATCGGGGGCACATATTGGGAAAATAAAGGGGAAGTATAAAGATGAAGAAAAAATTCTTTCAAAAAATGAAGAATTTTCCATCGTATATAAAAAATATGAAATTGAGCTCCAAAAAAGAAAACTCTACGATTACAGCGACATGATTATGGAGGTATGGAGAGCACTCTCAAAGAATGAGGATCTCCTTTTAACACTTCAGGAGCGTTATCAATATTTTTTAGTTGACGAACATCAAGATACAAATAACGCGCAAAATAAAGTTTTGGAATTACTTACAAGTTTTTATGAAAATCCAAACCTTTTCATTGTAGGTGATGAGAAGCAGGCAATATTTCGTTTTCAAGGAGCGTCTCTTAAAAATTTTCTATACTTTCAAAAAAAATATCCAAAGACAAAAAAAATAGTTTTAAAAGAAAATTATAGATCAACTCAAAGCATATTAGATTCAACTCAAGATATTGCACAAAACATAAGCCATAAATCACTCGCACTTACCAGTAAGGATAAAAAAGGTGGAGAAATATATGTCCGAGCTTTTTCAAAAGAAAGCGTTGAATTGGCGTGGATGAGTACTGATATAAAAGAAAAGATAAAGGAGGGAACTCCTCCAAACGAAATAGCTGTATTATATCGTGATAATAAGGATGCGTTTGCTGTAATAGATTATTTTGAAAAATGGGGAATCGTTTATTCTCTGGAATCTGACCAAAATATTTTAGACGATAAGGATATACAAAAACTCATTTCTATTTTACGCGCTGTTCAAAATCTTGGATCGGATACTGACTTTTTTGATGCGCTCCATATTGATTTTTTAAACATTCATCCTTTAGACATATATGAGATGGCCAATTTTTCACGAAAGAGTAGGGGAGTGATTTCTTTATTTGATATTGCTGGATCTAAACAACACTTGAGTGAACTTAATATACAATCAAAAGATACTATATCTGATTTTTATAAAAACCTTATATTATGGAAACGCTTAGATAAAAATTATGGATTAGTAAGGGTATTTGAAGAAGTGGTTCAAAACTCAGGATATTTATCATACATTCTTTCTCTCCAAGACTCCCTGTTAAAGATTGAAAAAACAAACGCCTTGTTTGATGAAATTAGAAATATTCTTACCCACAAGAGAAACGCAACACTTGAAGATTTTTTTTCATACATACAGACACTCACAGAACACAACCTCTCAATTAAAAAGTCATTAGGTACATCTAAAGAAAACGCCGTCCATCTCATGACTGCTCATAAATCAAAGGGACGTGAATTTAAATACATATATATAATTCATATGAACGACGGAAAGTGGGGAAATAAACGCAAAAAAGATCTTTTGCCACTTATATTTTTTTCTGAAAATGGAGAAGCAGATATATTGAAACTTGAGGACGAGAGAAGACTTTTTTATGTTGCATTAACGCGTGCAAAATTTGATGTTTCTCTATCTTATTTTCTACAAAATAATGAGGGGAGGGAACAGCCACCTTCACAATTTTTATATGAATTTGATAAAAAAAATATTAAAGAGTGTGATATGAGTGCGTTTGAGAAAAAATATGAAAAAAACCCAATAGTCACCATTAAAAGAAAAGATATGCCACCAGAAGACGAGAAAAAATTAATACAAAAACTTTTTAAAGAACGTGGTTTTGCGGTTACTCATTTAAATAATTTTTTACAGTGTCCTTGGGAATATTTTTATGTAAATCTTCTTCGTATTCCTCAGGCACCAACAAAACATCAAATGTATGGAACGGCAATACACGGCACGCTTAGAGACTTCTTTGATTCCTTTAAAAAAACCAAAAAAATGGGAGCAAGAGATCTCGTTCGTAGATTTAAAGAACATTTAAAAAAAGAATATCTATCAGAAGATGATTTTACTGATTTAAAATTAAAAGGGGAGCGTGCGCTCAATGGATGGTATAACACATATAACGGAACATGGGATAAAAAAGTTTTTATTACCGAAAAAGATATCCGTGGAGTATTTTTAGATAAAAATATTAATTTAACCGGTAAAATAGATAGGATGGATCTTTTGGATAATGACAAGGTTATAGTTACTGATTATAAAACCGGAAAACAAAAAAGCAGAAACGAAATAGAAGGAAATACAAAAAACTCAGATGGGAATATTAAACGACAACTCATATTTTATAAGCTCCTCTTGGAAAAATATGAAAAGGGAAGATATAAAATGAATTCGGCGATTATTGATTTTATAGAGCCAGATGAAAAGGGGAGATATAAACGAGAAGAATTTGAAATCTCTTTGCAAGAAGTAAAAGATTTGGAGAGGCTTATTAAAAAAATAGCACAAGAAATAATGTCGTTTTCGTTTGTTAATGAAAGATGTGACAGAAAGGATTGTAAGTACTGTAAGTTACGAGAGATGATGAAGTAAAAAGAGAATTAAGTAAGATTTATGATTTTTAAGAATAGTAAATAAAAAAGTATCCTCATTCTTAAATCTTTTTAAAGATACCCAATTTTTTTTAATATTTCTTCATTTTCCCATTCCCATAATCTTTTTGCTCCAAGAAAAGCCTCAAAATCATTTTCCCAATAGGGGAATTCTTTAAGTTCAATCTTGCCCTCAAGAGGACCCCATTCATGCACACATGAGCGCATAGCTCTGTTATTCCACTCTGTCTTGATTTTATCAACACCGCCCTTACTTCTCATAAGCGCTCCGCATTTTGTACAAATACGTCTTTGATCAATTCTGAGTATCCAGCGCGTCTCAAGCTTATTTATGACCTCTTTCATAACATAAAAGTAGGCAGATGTTTGCAGATTATAATCGCGATAAATTTCTTGAGAAGTTTTAATATCTAAAATACCTAATTTCCCGTCTATGAGTGCCACAGCATCAAGTGTTCCCGCATAACGATGTTCGTGACTCGCGAGACGATGTTCAACATAATCAGGATCAATATGTATGTTTTTTGTTAATACAAACTCTAAAAAGGCCCTCACTGAAGGCTCTATTGATGGGGGAATGGAAGGTTTCTTTCCCATTAAAATATCTTCAACAACGGTATGAACAAGAGTACCTTCAGTTGCCGAACGTTCTTTCATACGTTCTGCATCAGCAAAACTAGCCATCTTTCCATAGAATCGATATAACGCCGGCTTGGATTTAATTTCTACAATCCTTGTGACGCGTGGATACCAAAAACTTCCGATCTGATATCCGGAGCTTTCTTTAAATTCACTAATACTAGGGTTGAAATTCATAGGGAATAGAGTAAAAGAGAGATTCTAGTCTGTCGCACAATATACATTTTCCGACAGTTACTACTGAGCGAGATAGCTTATATAATCATTTTTCCTTTAAAAAACGGTTATCTTAAATCGTTGATATTCCTCTCTTACAAATATTTTTAATTTTTGCCACATAATATTCATATTAGTATCAACAATTGGAATATTGTAATACCAAATTTCTTTTGATGATTTTATTACAAAGGTTTTAATAGAGTTTGGAGTTATGTTTGACTTAACCCACATCCAAATCTGATCTAATGATGGAATTTGGATATTTGTGGGTATATTAGGGCTATTTTCAGCTATATTTTGGGCTTTTACGGGACTTATTATGGTAAAAAGGCATAATATAACCCCTAAAGTGATAAAAGGTCTTAAAATGCGTTTAAATAGCAAAAAATTCATATAAATTAAAAGTAATTAAGTGGATTTAAATCTCCTCCAACAGGCATTGGTCCACACATATTTGAGGGCTGAGATCCTTCTGGAAATCCAGGACGAGCAGGCGTAAGTGTTTGTGAAGCAAATACGGTAAAGTGTAAGTGTGGTCCAGTTGCATATCCTGTCTTACCAATATATCCAATTACTTGACCGCGTTCAACTTCATCTCCTATACGTACAATATATTTTGACATATGTCCGTAAAGTGTAGTAAGCCCATTTTCATGTTTTACAACAACAAAGCGTCCATATGCTCCACGGGGACAATACTTATCTTGATCGCCGACATTTATGATCCTCCCCTTTTCTGGTGCTAAAATTTCAGTTCCTATTGGTGCTCCAATATCTATACCATTATGGTACTTTCCTTTATATGCATGGAGCGCAAATGCCGTACTTCCATATCCTTGTGTTATTCTGCCGTCAGGAACCGGCCAAAGAAAAAGAGGTCGTGCAACTGGTAAAAGATTTATATCAATATTTTTTCTTAGAATTGACTCAATAGATTCAATTTCGTTTGAAATAGTTGCTTGTTGTTTTTCAAGAGTGCTCATCTGCTGTTGATAAACCGACTCTTGGTTTTTTGTCTGATTAAGCAAGTCTTCTTTTGCTGATTTTTGCTCTTGAATAATAGATTTTTGATTTACAAGATTTGTGTATTCAACGTTTTTTACATTCTTTTTATATTTTACCTCTTCTGTTTTGTTTTCAAGTTCGTTTTGTAAATCATTAAGATCACTAATGCCACTTAAAAGATTTATATTAAGACTTGTAAGTTGTTGTATTTCTGCAACGTTTTGACTAAGTGTTTTGTTTTTAAGAACCATACTAAGAACTGTTTCCCGATCATTTTTTTGTGTTTCAATAAGTAATTGTTTTATTGCCTCTCGTTTTATCTCAATGTTTTTTTGAATTTCAGGAATTGTTTTTGCTATTGATCGGAGCTCCAAATTAATTTTTTCTATATTTATTTCATTTATTTTTGTAGATAAATTGAGTTGACTAATGTTAGCATCAAATTTTCGTATCTGATTTTTGAGAGTATTTTGTGATTTATTTATTTCATCAAGGTTATTTTGGACGGCGTCTTTCTGGTCTTGAATTTTTTTAAGTTCCTGACTTTTTTCTTCAATTTGCTTTTTGAGATCAATTGGAACAGTAGGAAAAGATGTTACTGATGCCGTAGTTGACTCAGCAAATACCAAAAAAAATCCGCCAGAAAAAATAAGGATACCAAAAAAAAATGTACTAATTAGTATGGTATTTTTAATATTCATATAAGAGAATGTTTTCCTTCTATTTTTTCAATTGCAAGCGAGACACGTTTCATTGATTCTTTTTTTCCTAATGCTACAGCAAGTTCAATTGGTCCTGGCGAAGCCTTCTGTCCAGAAAGCGCGACCCTCATTGGCCAAAATATTTCACCTCTCCCCTCTTGATTTACAAGCCCCTCTATTTTTTTATTTATAACCTCTGAAGTAAATAAATTATCAGAAATTTCAATCAAAACATTTTGTATATTTTTCAAAGCATAAAGCGTCTTTGAAACATTGGTTTCTTTCCAAATAAGTAATTCCTTTTCATATGAAGGAAGTTCAAAAATGAATTTTGCAAGCTCTCCTATCTGGCTAAGTTTTTCTAAACGCTCCTGCATTAAAGGCGCGACTCGTAAAAGTAATTCCTCGTCTTTTTGCCATTCTTTCGGAATAAATGTTTTTGCATGTTTTATAAATTCTTCTGGAGAGAAGTTTTTTATATAATGGGCATTTAACCAATTTAATTTTTTTTCATTGAATATACCCCCTGATTTTTGAACTCGTTTCATAGAAAACTCTTTCAATGCTTCATCACGGGTTACGATTTCTCTATCTCTCTCCGGATGCCAGCCAAGTAATATGAGGAAATTAAACATCGCCTCTGCAACGTATCCCTGCTTCCTATATTCGTTTAATGAAAGCGCCATATATCGCTTGGAAAGCTTTTTCTTATCGGGACCCAAAATAAGAGGAAGGTGTCCATAGCGCACATCTTTAAATCCGAGTGCTTTTTGTATCATAATCTGTTTTGGTGTATTAGAGAGGTGGTCTTCGCCACGTATAACATGCGTAATATTCATCTCATGGTCATCTACAACAACTGCAAAATTATATAAGGGATCATCTAGTCCTTTAGCAATGATAATATCTCCAATGATATTAGTTTTAAATGTAACGCTTCCGCGTACTAAATCATTAAAAGAAACCGTAGTATCAGGCATTCTAAACCTAATTACACCTTTCTGGTTTTTTAATTTTTCTTTAATTTGATCTTGGGTTAATGATTTACACTTACCACTATAATGTGGCGTAATACCCTCACTTAGCTGACTCTGATACTCTGCATCAAGATCTTCCGGGCTACAAAAACAATAGTACGCATTTTTTTCTTCTAAGAGACCTTCAAGGTATTTTCTATATATATTAGTTCTATCACTTTGTCTTTCTATCTTTTCATCATAATTAAAACCAAGCCAAGAAAGCCCCTGTAAAATATCGTCTTCATATTCTTTTTTGGAACGTTCTTTGTCGGTATCTTCAACTCGGATAAGAAATTTACCTCCCTCACGACGAGCGAAAAGCCAATTAAAAAGGGCTGTTCGTGCATTTCCCAAACTAAACGGTCCAGTGGGAGATGGTGCAAATCGTACTCTAACATCCATGAGTTGATTATACCCTATCTTCAGCGCTTTTCCACAGCATATTAGTAAAAAAGAATGGGAGAAAAACAATTTTGAATTTTAAGGTGATATGGAGTCCAAGAAAAATTTTTGTGTATGAAAATTCATGTGGTATGTGTTCTATAAAGAATGCGTGTAAATGGAATATCCCTGCAACTTATTATTACAAACATAAAGAAATTATAAAAAGAAGCAAGAGGATTATTCCTCTACAAATAAATTTATTTTTCTATTAAAAATCCGCCACTTATTCAGTGGCGGTATTTTATTTAATTAATATGGGCTTGAATTTCATGGACAAGGCTTTTACTTTTAAGAATTGCCTTCTCCCCTCTTTTTATAAGAAAGGCTTTCAAAACTTTTCTCATATGAGGAATAACTTTTTCAATAATTTCAATCTCGTTTAAAAAAGCGTTAATAGACCCCCTCATTGAGAAAGGAGATTCTTCAAGTCCTAAAAGGCTATGTTCAAAGAGATACAAAACTCTTAGAAAATATTTTGATCCAGCATAAAATGCATCACTTGTTTTATGTTCTATGTTCCTTTTCCTCAAGTTTTTTTCAAGATCTTCTTTGCTTAAGATGTCAATTATATCAAAAAATGATGTTTGAGATGATTTTCTCTGAAGAAGATATTTTGAAACAATTTTTCTAAATTCTTTACCGTTTATATTCTTAACAATGGCATTAATGCACCAATCGTTAAGTTCTCTCACTTTCATTCCCTCCTGATGAAGTCGTGCAATTTCACAAGCAATACCATAGGAAATCACTCCGTCGTCAACAAATTTCCTTATTTTTTTAGGAAGTTTGGAAAACCTGAGCGCATTTCGTATTGCATCAGAACTCCTTCCGACTGATTGAGCAAATTTAATTTTACTCATTTTCCTACCAGAGAGCACAAGCAGTTGATAAAACTTATCATAAAAACTTGCCATTTCCTCGGGCTTTGGAGGAACGTACGTATTTTCCGATGCTTGAAGCATCAAGGCATCAATAGCTAATATGTCTTTATAGAGTGTCGCTCTTATTTTTTTCATCTCGTTCTTCTTACAAGCCCTGAGTCTCCGTTCGCCCGAGAGTAAAACAAAATAGGTTTTACGATACGTTTTTAAATCAGTTATCTTTATTTTATTTTTCCAAAGCTTATTAATAATCCCAACATACTTGATACAATCTTCCTTTCTGAAAATTGCTATAGCAATTGGATGGATTAATCCCTTCTCTTTTATATCAATTGCAAGCTCATCAATTCCATCAAATGTTTTTCTAAGCTGTGGAAGGACATTAATATAAGGAATTGAAACATTTTTAACAAAAAAAGCGTGTAATTTCTTTTTCATTATCACTCCATTTTAAATTTTTAAAAATTATTTAACTAAAATCAAAGTACCACTAAATTAATATGCTAGTCAAATAAAAAATAAAGAGACCATTATGGCCTCTTGTGTTTTTAATTTTTTTTATGCATTTCCCATTTTTTTATAAAAACAGGAAACATTTGCTCATTTTTTTTTCCATTTTCATTATAAGCGATTTTACCCAATCGCTTTGTTTTGTAATTTATATTATTAAACTGATTTCTCCCATAAAGAAAGATTCCCCTTGGATCAAAAACGTTGGTAAGAAAAACTTCATCGTCTTTTAATTCGGGATGAACAATTTCTTTTTTCTCTATTCTTGGCATTCCAAGACAAGTATTAGTAATCATGAGCTACCTCTCTTATTTTTTTATTAATGTTTTTAATTTCTAAAAATTAAAGTAGCATCCTTTTTTTTATTCGTCAATAAATTTTAAGAAATGCTTATATTTATATTCATGATAAATAAGCCAAACGAGAAAGACATCAAAAATAGTAAATAAAAGAAGAAAGAGTGAATAAAATACTATTAGTTGATAAATTTGATATGAAACAAAAATTGAAAATATTGCTAGAGCACTTGGATACGCCCATTTTTTATTTTTGACAAGTCCACTTGCAAGAATTATTTTTGCTATACCATGAGTAAGAAGTAAAAGTATCAAAAGTATTTTTATTTTTTCTGATATATGTATAGAGTGTTTTATCCAATTTGCTATAAAATCTCCAAGATCTTCAGCCAACTCTCCTTTTATAAACAATGAAATAGCCGTGTTTATTGTTGTATAGGGAATAAATAGGATAAACAATCCACCAATCGTTTCAAATATTCCGTCTATAGCCTTTATATAAACTCCATATTCAAAAAAAAGTATGAAGTGTCTTCTCTTTTATTTTCATTATTTTTATAATACTCCTATAAAAAACAAATACTAATTTATTCTAGAAAGTAAAAAATCCAGAATAGATGATATATTTTAGTACGTCTATATAATAACAATATATACAAATATTGTCAATATCTTTATTTATTCGCTAAACGTAATACCTCTTCTGCGAGAAGTGTAGTAGCATCAGGTCTAAAAAATGTTTTTGCTCGCTCTCCCATCAGTTTCAATCTTTCGTTATTACCTAAAATATTATCAACTTCTTGTATAAAGAGGTTGAATGAAAAATTTGCTTCTTCAATAACTACCGCTCTACCTGATTTTTCATATTCATACGCATTTACAAGTTGGTGATTTCCGGCTGATTTTGGTAAAGGAATAAGAATTGCTGGTTTTCCAAATGCAGATATTTCATATAAAGCATTGGATCCAGATCGTGAAACTACAATATCAGCACTTGCTAGTATTTTCTTCATTTTAAAAGCATCCATGAAGCCGCTGTATTGATAACGTCTTTTTGTTTCATCACTCTCTCCTTCAAGCGCAGAAGCAATGGCGGATTGTGCCTGCCCTTCATTTGCTTGTCCAACCTGATGAAATACCTGATATTTTTTAATTAATTCTTTAAGATTTGTAAAAATAAAATCGTTTATAGACAAAGAACCCTGAGATCCACCAAGAATAACTATAAGTGGATCTACAAGATTAAACCCGAGATTTTCTTTTGCTATTTTTTGATCAGGAATTTCTCGTATAAGTTCTTCGCGAACCGGATTTCCAGTAAAGGCAACTTTGTTTTTAGGAAAATATTGTAAAGCTGTTTCAAAAGATATACCAATTCTTTTTGCAAAATGCATTGCAAGTTTTGCATTAAGACTTGGAACAGAGTCTGATTCATGTATGACAACAGGAATCATATAAAACCATGAGGCAAAAACAACAGGAAATGAACCGGGGCCTCCTTTTGAAAATACAACGTCAGGCATAATTGAATATATTCTCCAAAGCATTTGAAAAATTGAAAAGAAAAATTTTGGAATATCCAAAAGATTTAATGGAGAAATATATCTACGTAATTTACTTGATAAAACAGGATATGGGCGAATATTATTTTTTTTAAATTCATCAAAGACTGATTCATTTTTGGGGCCTATATAATACATGAGAATATCATCTTGACTCTCTTTTGCTATTTGTTCAGCAACAGCAAAAAGAGGATAAATATGTCCTCTTGTTCCTCCTCCTGTAAGCACTATTCTTTGTACCATATTTTATTTAGGTTTTTCTGTATCTTGATATGTTAATAATAATACCACACATAGTTAAAAGAACAGTGAGTGCGGTTCCTCCATAACTTACAAATGGAAGAGGCATACCAGTGAGAGGTAATATTCCTGATATAGCAGCAATATTTACAAAAGCTTGTAAACCAATAAGTATTATAAATCCAATGACAAGGAGGCGTCCAAAACTATCTGGGGCTTCTTTTGCAATACGAAACCCTCTCCAGATAAAAGCTAAGAAAATAAGCATGAAAGATGTTACTCCTATAAAACCGAGCTCCTCACCAATAACAGCAAAAACAGAATCTCCTATAGGTTCGGGAAGATAATGTAATTTTGTTGTTGATTGTCCATAACCGACACCAGTAAGACCTCCGGAACCTATAGCAATAAGCGCTTGATTTATATGATAACCACTTGAAAGTTCGTTTGATGCAGACGGACGAAGAAACGTCATTACGCGTTGCAGTCGATATGGAGTAAAGTAAATAACGAGACTAATACATATAGTAGCTATAGCAAATACCGGAAGAAGAAATTTAAGTTTTGCACCTGCAGTAAAATAAGTAAGAAATGCCGTTGCAAATATGAGTATAGCTATTGAAGTTGAGGGCTGTAAAAAGAGAATTGCCATAGTGAGTCCTGTTATCATAATAAAAGGGAAAAATCCTTCAGAAAAACTCTCGTTTCTTTCTCTTTTTTTACTTATCCATGCTGCAAGATAAACAAAAAATGAAAGTTTAAGAAGTTCGCCCGGTTGAAAAGTAAATGATCCTATCTGAAGCCACCTCTCACTTCCCTTTGCGCTAAAACCAAACGGTGTAAAAACAAGAAGCAATAGCAATATACTCATTGCAAGAATTGGCATAGACCACTTCTCAAATCTGCGATAATAAATAAAAAGTCCAGCAAAAAAACCTATTATACCAGGCACGAGTCCGTAAATAATTTGATGTGTTAAATAATAATAACTATCTCCAAAACGTGTCTTCCCTAGATCAGAGGATGCACTAGTGAGCATCACTAATCCAAAGATAACAAGTATAAAAATAAATGCTATAAAAACATAATCTGGTGATGATGTTTTTTTTGGAGTTCGAAGTCTTTTCATTATTTCTGCGGTATGAGAGCCATTCCAGGAAAGACCTTTTTTGAAACATTATTTTCAAAAACATTAATACCATTCACAAGAACATGGGTAGGTTTAAAATCTTTTACAACAATAATATCGGCATAGTTTCCTTGTGTGAGTATTCCTCGTTTTGTAATACCATACTTTTTTGCAGGAAGAGACGTCATCCTTTCAATAATATTTTCAAGTTTTATCAAATCTTCCCCGTTTCTCTCTCCAAGAAGTGAAAGGGGCGTTTGTTTTTTTGCGTTTCGTATTCTTCCCCATGAGTAAATTACACGCGGGTGCGAAGCCAACATATGTACCATTTTTTTATCTGGAGGCACTACAAGAAAATATATTCTTAACTTTGTAACTTTTAAAAGATGGAGTAGTGTTTCTCCAAAGGAAAGTCCTGCATTCTCTGCAATGGCAGATACTGTTTTTCCTTCAAAAAATTGAAATGCTGGGTCGGCAACTCCATCTACCAAAAACTTTAATTTCTCAAAAGAAGAAAAAGTTCTCATAAGACGCGCCTTATTTTTATCATCTGTAAGCCTTTTGAGTATTTCATTGTCTGTATTACCAAAGACCCACGTAGGTAATAATTCATGTGCGTGTATTGAAGAATAGTTATGTGGAGTAATATCAAAATGAACATAATTTTTTTCTGATAATTCCTCTATAAACGAGCATATCTTCTTCTGTGTACAAGATCTATCAAGAAAAGTTCTTAGATGACTTATTTCCATATTGATTCCCGATTTTGGAGAAAATTTTAAAATTTCTTCAAAAGCAGACGATATGTCATTTACTGGTGGATGAATTGCGCATACTCGTTTTGTTTTTTCAGCAAGAGGAGCAAAATCATTTATTTCATAATAAGGAGTATTTGCATGTGTTGTGTGACTATACCCAATTGATATTCCAAACGCACCCTCGGATAAGGCCACTCTTGTTATATGTTTAAGTTTTTCTAATTCTTTTTTGTTTAACTCTTTTGATTCATCGTTAGTGACTAGACTTTTAATTGTTCTCATACCAACAAGAGTTCCAATATTTGTCGTTACACGTCCATGGATTGATTTGAGAAACCCCTTTACATCATGCCAATTATGAACAATTGATGCGCGTGTTGTGTGTGGAATCATAAACTCAAGTGAAGAACGGGAAAACGGCGCAATTGAAGTTCCATCATTTCCGACTATTTGAGTTGTTATTCCCTGCCGTATTACATTCTCTTGCAAAGGATCCCAAAAAAGTGAGAAAGATTTATCAGCATAAGATCCAACATCAATAATTCCAGGCATTACAATTGCCCCAGTTGCATCTATAAGATGTTCAGCTTTATGTGAAAAAACAGAATCTATTTTTGCTATATGTCCGTTTTTTATAAAGATATTCTTTTGTATGGGGTCACTTCCAGTCCCATCATAAATGAGTCCGTTTTTTATAAGTGTAGTCATAGATTTATGTTTTTAAATGAATCGCGCAAGAAAAAAGAGCACGAGACCGATGCTTGTTGCTATCCCTTGAATAATCCAAAATCTCATCGTCACCCTACTTTCCGGCCACCCAATAGCTTCAAAATGGTGGTGTATTGGAGTTGAAAGAAATATTTTCTTTTTTCTAATCTTTTTACTTGTGAGTTGAATAATTACAGAGAGTGATTCAAATATAAGAATAAAAGCAAAGAATGGGAGAAAAAATGCGGTGTTTGTAAGCATTGCCATAACACCAAGTGTGATTCCTAAAGACATTGATCCTGTATCTCCCATAAAAAATCGTGCTGGATGAATGTTGTACCATAAAAAAGCAATGAGCGATCCTAAAATTGTTGCATTCATCGCAGCAAGATCATATTTTCCCGTAACAAAAGCAACAACGGAAAGTGCGGCAAATGCAAAAAACATAATTCCCCCAGCAAGACCATCTAAACCATCTGTTTCATTTGCAGAGAATGCGCTGGCAACAAGAACAAATATAAAGAAAGGAATATACCACCAACCAATGGTAATATATCCAACAAACGGGACAAAAAGAGTTGTCCAGGCAAGTTTTACATAAAACCACCATGCTCCGACCGCAGAAACAATCGTATAAATAATAAGTTTATGTTTGACACTCAGTCCCCCGCCATGAGGCCCTTTTCCAAGTATTCCAAATATGTCATCAACGAGACCTACAATGGCAGCAAAAAGAAGTGCTGCAAGCGGTAAATAAGTTTCTGATCTACTTACAAAATTAAAATACGAACCAAATCCGCCAAATAAATTATCAAAAACAAAAAATACGAGAGCAATTAATATTACCGTTGACCAAATAATAATCCCGCCCATTGTTGGCGTATTTCCTTTATCTTTATGTAAACTATGAAAAATTGGAGCACTCTTTTCATCTCGAATATTTGTTTTTTTAACATTAAATTTTTCTAAGAGACGCACTACAAACGGAGTGACAATAAGCGCCACAACGAACGCAAGCGCAAAAAGAAGAAGTGTTCGAATCGCCTCAAAAATAATCATAATCCTTATATATTATTGTATATTATATGCTCGTTTTACCCAACTTAACATATCATGCACTTCTTTTATTCTATCTGAACTTCCTAAAATAATAACAGCTAGTCGCCTGCTCCCAAAAGAAAAGACAGCTGCAAGATTTTCTTTTGCTTTAGGGGAAGTTCCTGTTTTCCCACCAAGAAAATCCTTATCAATAACAAGAGGATCTATGTTTGTTACAATTCTGCTATTTGTATCATTTGTTGCCTGAACGGGAAAAGTTTGCAAACGAGTCCAAGAGATAATATTAGGATCTTTTTCAAGAATATATTTTAAAAGTTTAAGTATATCGCTCGCAGTAGTAACATTATTATCATCAAGTCCAGAAACGTCGCTTACAATAGTTTGAGTCATACCGATTTCTTCAGCTTTTTTACGTAATGTATTAATAAACGCTTCTTTTCCTCCCCAGTATTCCTCAAAGGCTGCCGCGGCATCATTACTTGAAACCATAAGCATAATTTTTAAAAGATCACGAGCGGTATATACTTCACCACTTTTAAGATCTCCAGCAAGCCCTTCTGTTTCCACTGCTGTTTTTGTAATAGGAATTTTGGTATTAAGGCCAATTTGTTCTGTAACAATAATAGCAGTTAATAATTTTGTAAGAGAAGCCATTGGCCACACACGGTATGTTCCGTAATTAAAAAAAGGAAATCCATCATCAAGTGATTGAATAAGTAATGCCTCAGAAGGAATTTCCGGATCAAGCACGTTCCAGTCTCGAACCGGATTTTTTATTACTGAATTACTGGGAGAAACTTCCGTTGTGGAAGTTGCTTTAAGTTCATCATTTTTGGAAATATTTTCTGGTGAAGATGGATAAAAGAAAACAAGTGTAATGAGCGCACACCCAAGAACTATGCCTGATGCGATTGTAATCTTCATACGTATATTCATAATTTTTCTGTTACTATATGTTCTTCTTCTTTTGTGTTCTCACCCCTCTCTTCTTGTTGATTTTCTTCAAATTGTTTAAATATATTTTTATATGAATTATATTCAGGAAGATCTTCCACACTTGAAATACCAAGATGGGATAAAAATTGAATACTTGGTTTGTAGGAATAAGCATTACCCTTTCCTATTTCCCTATCTATAAGGCCTCTCAAAAATAGATTTCTTACGGTAAAGCTTGAATTTACCCCCCTGATAAAATCAATAGTGAGACGAGAAACAGGACCAAGATAAGCAATTAAAGAAAGAGTTTCAAGGGATGCGGGTGTAAGTTCTTCGCGGAATTCATCTTTCATTATTTTTTGTATAATATCACCTGTTTCCGGCTTGGTAAGTAATTGAACCATCCCTCCATGAACAACTAGGCGTACTCCCCTGTCGCTATCAGAAGAAAGTTTTTTTTGGAATTCATCAATAAGTGTCTGTACTTCTTTTTCTTCTATTTCAAGAAGCGATGCTATTTTTTTGAGTGTTATTGGTTCCCCATAATAAAAAAGGAGCGCTTCAAATTGTGATAGTTTTGACATAGTAGTGATTATACAATAATTTTTTAAATACTTTTATGTTTCGCGACGGTTATTTCTTCAAAATGTCCATTTTGTGTAACATCAATAATTCGCTGATGAACAAGATGTAAAACAGCAAGAAAAATTACTACAAGCTCTCCCTTGTTTCCACTTGAAGAAAGTTTTTTAAATGAAATAGGTGTGTTTGTAATTCTCTTTACAATTTCTTCTATTTTTTCTTTTAAATTTATCATCTCTGTTTTAATAGTTTCTTGGGGACGGATTACCTTTTTAAATTGTTCAATAAGTGAGTGAAGCGACTCGTGCATCATATTGGATGATATATCAGATGGTGGATAGAAAATTACGTCATGAGAAGTTAAAAACTCTCTTGCAAACATAGAAGGAGCGGGGCTCCATTTTTGTTTAATGTGTTCTTGGGTCTTTTTAAGTTCTTGATATAACTTAAGACGCTCCTCAAGATCTTTAATATCCATTTCTTCTTCTTCAGTTAATTCAAGAGATGGGAGAAGTGCTTTTGATTTTATAAGAAGTAATCGTGAAGCAACTAATAAAAAATCCGCAAGTGTACTAGGGTATTCTTCTTCAGAAGATTCTTTTTTAAGTTCCTCAAGATACTCTAAAAAATCAGCCGTGACACTTGCAAGGCTGACTTTTGTAATCTCAAGTTTTTTCGTTTCAATAAGCTCTAAAAGCTTATCAAGAGGGCCATTGAAGTTTTCTAAATTAAGACTGTGTTCCACAAGAATATAATACAACACTCCGTAAAATCCGCCAAAGGCGCGCGCTTCTATTTTTTTCCACTCTCCGTTTAAGATTTTATAAATCTCCTATTTTTTACTACTCTACCCATGTCGTATTTCCATAATATCTCCATCTTTGACTAAATACTCCTTGCCCTCAAGACGAAGTTTTCCCTTTTGTTTTGATTGATTCCATCCTCCAGACAATACAAAATCCTCATATGAAACTACTTCTGCACGAATGAATTTTTTCTCAAAATCAGTATGAATTGCCCCAGCTGCTTCAGGCGCTTTTGCTCCATTACGTATGGTCCAACTTCGCGTCTCATCTTCTCCGGTTGTAAAAAAACTTATAAGATCCAAAATTGCATACGCTTTTTGTATAAGTTCTGGCAAATGCGCGCTTTCACTTAAGTCAGCCACGACATAACTCCCTTTTAATTCCTCTATTTTTTTCTTTATTTCTTCCGTAACATCAGCCTCGCTCCCGTTTAAAAGAAAGAGTTGTTTTTTTGATGAGAGAAGTTGAATTTCTTTCATAATATCTTCATCTGCAAATTCAAATACCAACTCCCCTTTTTCTAATTTTGATTTTATTTGTTTTAAAATTTCAAGATTTTTGAGAGCGTTTTTATCTCCACCACGAGCCTCTGTTTCAAATTTTGCCATTCGTTTTTCTACGGTATCTAGGTCCTTGAGAGCAAGTTCTGATTCTATAATTTCAATATCACGAATTGGATGAGTATCTCCTTCAACATGGATAATTTCTGAGTTTTGAAAACATCGTACAACATGAATAATTGCCTTACACTCACGTATATTTGCAAGAAACTGGTTTCCTAATCCCTCTCCTTTATTTGCTCCTCTTACCAAACCAGCAATATCATAAAATTCAACAGCAGCAGGAATTGTCTTTTTTGATTTTGACATCTCAGTTAATTTTTGAATTCTTTCGTCAGGAACAGGAACAATTCCAACATTTGGATCAATAGTTGCAAATGGATAGTTTGCAACGGTAATTTCCTGATTTGTTATAGCTTTAAAGAGAGTAGATTTTCCAACATTTGGAAGGCCCACTATTCCAATGGATAATTTCATGAGAGTTAGTATAAAGTATAAGATGAAAAGTATAAAGAACGTTAACAACGGAAAGATTTCTATATAAAAAATTATTACTACCCTGAAAAAAGCGCGTTCTTGGATATTTTCCCTATCTCAATGAGTGTAATAGTTTTTATTGTGCTTTCTCTTATCCCCATATGTATGGCTATATTAAAACTTTTTCAAAATATATAAGAATATATTAATCAGCTACACTTAACACATAGCTTTTTATTTATAGTAGTTTGTTGTATGTGGTTAGGTTATTCGTTAAATACGCAACATTGCATAAGTTCAGATACATATAACACTCATCGAAAAATGAGAATATATGAATCAATTTAACAAACTAAGGGGCACAAAAGGCTTTGTATCTCTCTGGTAAGACGGGGTACGCTTGAGGGATATAAACATCAAAGAAGTTGAAAGACGAGCTAAAATCCTCTCGTTCTGACAGGAATATGGCGATTAAGCGACTAAACAAGCATTCGGGATTTTCCACCACACTCTTCAGATAGCAGTCATTGTATCCCACGAAGGAGAGAGGGGGGGCAAACTTAAGACACTTGTTCCTAAGAAGCATAACCCCAAAGAACAGGCAAATAAAATCTATCATAATCTATCATA
>Ga0210057_1002335_pt1 | contig 27305 bp, 27 predicted proteins | sample CryGeyCG2114_010_2_FD_183968 | JGI IMG/M metagenome (GOLD analysis project Ga0210057, IMG submission 183968) | Groundwater microbial communities from aquifer - Crystal Geyser CG10_big_fil_rev_8/21/14_0.10 (SPAdes) (version 2) | ecosystem: Environmental > Aquatic > Deep subsurface > Groundwater ...
AAAAACAGACCTGTCTGCGCAGGCAGGTAACCAAACAATAGAAACTTTTGTGGGTACTCTTCCAAAAGAATATTTAGGGGCAGATTCTATAGGAACAGATGAAGTAAAAGGTTCTTTTTTACCAGAAAATATTTCTGATGTCAGTATATCTCCTGACACACAAAAAATATTCTATTTATTTAATGTAGGGGATAATGCAGTAGGTATAACATATTCCATACAATCAAATACAAAAGTTCAAGTGTTTGATTCATCTTTTACAGAGTGGCTATCTTTATGGCCTAATGAAAAAAATATCACAGTCACAACTAAACCTTCATATAATGTTCCAGGATATGTATATATAATAAATGTAGATAAGAAGGACTTTACTAAAATATTAGGTGGAATAAATGGATTGACAACACTCACAAGCCCTAATGGTAAAATAATTCTTTATGGAGACAACAATTTATCATTAAATCTATATAATACTGACACTGGTGATTCTAGTTCAGTTGGTATAAAAACATTACCAGAAAAATGTATTTGGAACTCTTCAAGTGATGTTATTTACTGTGCAGTTCCAAAATATATAGATAGAGCTCAATATCCAGATTCTTGGTATCAAGGTGAAGTTTCTTTTTCAGATGAAATATGGAAAATAGATGTCCAAAGTGGAAATACTACAAAAATATTGGACCCTATTTCAATAGAAGGTGGAGAGGATATAGATGGAATAAAATTAAATTTAGATGAAAATCAAAACTTTCTATTTTTTGTAAACAAAAAAGATTCTTATCTTTGGGAACTACAATTAAAATAGAAAAAATATATTTTAATTAATTAACAATTTAAAATTACGAATTACGAATTAAAAAATACATCTGAATTTGAATTTCCAATTGATCATTCGTAATTCGTAATTTTAAATTGAGCCCGTATACTTTATAACCACCCTACGAGAAAATCCTTCACCTTGTGATTCAGTTTTTAGATCAGTAGCATCAGCTAAAAATTCATGAATTATTCTACGTTCAAATGCAGGCATAGGGTCAACTTCTATGTTTGATTTAAAATACCTAGCTCTTTCTGCCATCATGTGTGCTATTGCATGAATATTTTCTACACGTTTTTTTTGAAAACCATTGATATCAACCAAAATTCCTAAACCATGCTTCCTTTCATCTTCATTTAATGAAACTGGGTTTTTGTTTTCAATAATTCTACGAACGAGGTGATTTATTGCAAAAAGTGCTTCACCGTTATGTTCCCAAAAATAATGTGGCTGATTTACCTCTACAGAAAACCATACAGTACTATCTCCACTAGAATTAAAAGTAACTGGTTTATCTTCATCAGTAGTAATCTTGCTTACAGGTATTGTGGTTTTCTCTATAAGTTCTTTTATTAAATTTTGAATTTCTTTCTTATCCATCCCAATACTAAAATTTTAATTAATAATCTTTATATTTATACCCCGTAATCAAAAATTTAGTACGGGACAAGTAATAATCACTTAACTGCTTCAAGTGCCAACTTCTTTTTCTTGTTCGCGTATATTTGTTGACCTACAGCAAATATATTACTCATAATCCAATATAATGCAACCGCACCAGATACACTATATGCTATAAATGCAATAACAAAAGGAAAAACATACTTCATTTGTGTATTCATACTTTTAGCAAAATTATCTTGTAAAGAACCATTCTTCTGGTTTGAAATAACTGGTTTAGGCATAAGACTCGCTTGAAAATATTGAGAAATACCTGCAAGTACAGCTAAAACAATACTTTTTTGACCAATATCAAGAATACCTAGAAAAACCATGTTTATATGTTCTGGGGTGTGAATAAATGGATATAATAATCCACTCTCCAAATTTACCCCTTTTAGAAAAACATAATAAAGTGCAAAAATTATAGGAATTTGTATTAAAACCAAAAGACAACCAGAAAAAGGGTTTGTTTTGTGGTGTTTATAAAGTTCAAAAGTTTGTTTTGCTTGTTCTTCTTTACTAGCTCCTCCATCTTTTATTTTTTTAAGCTCTGGAGCAAGTAAATTCATCTTAATCTGGCTTTCAATAGAACGTTGAGAAAGAGGGAATAATATAGTTTTAACAAAAATAGTAAGTATTATAATAGCTATACCAACATCTCCACCAGGAACGATAGAAACCAAAAAGGCCAAAGCATTCAAAAGTGGCCCATATAATACAGTATCCCAAATATTTGATAACATTATCTCATTCTATACGAAAAGTGATTCAATTACAAATTACGAATGATTAATTACGAATTGAAATTCAAATGCATTTTTTAATTCGTAATTCGTAATTCTTAATTGATAATTACTTCAATGGATCAATATGGTTTTTTTGCCAAGGATGGCAACGAAGTATTCTAAAAAAACCAAGATATGAGCCTTTTAAAATACCATATTTTTTTATAGCTTCTTTTGTATATTCTGAACAAGTAGGATAAAAAACGCACGAATTATTCTTTAACAATCCAAAAAACTCTAAAAACCTAGTAATTATAGGTGACAAAAACTTTTGATAAAAATTAATTAATTTTATCCCGTTAGAAGTTAAAATATATTTTATATTATTTTTCATTTTTATCTTTAAAATATTTTAATAAAACTTCTAACGGGATTTATTGAGTATATTTTTAATTTCATTTTCAATTATTGAAATATCATCTTGATATTTTTTAAAAACAAAAACACCTAAAACCCCAGAAGGAAATTGATCAATATATTTTTTTAATACAGAATATCCTTTTCTTCTCAAAGAATTCCTTTTTACTGCTAACTTTGCTACTTTTTTAGATATAATAAATGAAATACGGGGCTCAATATTTTTGTCCTTACTTAATATATATTTAAAGGTAAAGTTTGGTAAACTAAAAAACTTTCCTTCTTTAAAAAGAAGGTCTATGTTTTTTTTATCAACCCTGTTTTTTTTAGGGAGCATATTAAACAGAAAGCTTAGCTCTTCCTTTTCTTCTTCTTCTTAAAAGTACTTTTTGGCCTGTTTTAGTTCTTGATCTAACTAAAAACCCATGAGCCTTAGCTCTTTTCCTCTTTTTTGGTTGATATGTTTGTGACATTCTACTAGTCTATAACAACACAACAAATAATACAACCCCCTAAATCCCCCTTGTCATGGGGACTTTCCATTACGTTTCCTCCCCTGACAAGGGGAGGCTAGGAGGGGTTTACATTATCAACAGTTTATCAACATAGTTAATAAGTTTTTTAAAATTGTATTAAAAAATATTGTAGTATAATCTTACTTACATGGGTCCCGTTAGAAGTCGTTAAAAGTAACGGGGAGGGTGATAGACTTATTATTCAACAAACTTCTAACGGGATGGATACAAAACAACTTTGGAAAAATTGCTTAGTAGAGATAGAGGAAGGTGTTTCTAAAGCAAATTTCAGTACGTGGTTTAAGAACACTTGTATTTTAAAAGAAGAAACAGGCATCGTTTATGTAGGTGTACCTAATGAATTCGTTCGTGATTGGCTAAAAAACAAATATCACAAACTTATAACAAAAACGATAGCAGATTCATATGAAAATATGAGAGCTGTAGAATATGTCATTACTAAACTAGAGGTAAATAAACAAGAATCATTAAAAACCAATGATACATATATAAATAAAGAATTACCCTTAAAAGATCTATATATAAACCCAGATGATAACTTGAACCCACGCTATCGTTTTGATTCTTTTATAGTAGGAACATTTAATGAGCTTGCATATGCAGCATCGCAAGCAATAATAGAAAACCCTGGAACCAAATACAATCCATTTTTTGTCTATGGTGGTACAGGACTTGGAAAAACACACTTAATCCAAGCTGTAGGAAATTCAATAAAAGAAAAATATCCAAATAAAAAAATACACTACTTAACATTAGAAAAATTTGCTACTGATTTCATTAATTCCTTACAAAACAATAAAGCAAATTCTTTTAAAGAAAAATATAGAAAATATGATCTACTTATAATAGATGATATCCAATTCATTGGTAAAATGGAAAAAATCCAAGAAGAACTCTTTCATACATTCAATACATTTTATGAAAATAATAAACAAATCATTTTTTCTTCAGATAAACACCCAAACTATATTCCAGAACTAGCAGATCGTCTAAAATCTCGTTTTGCTGCTGGTATGATAGTAGATGTTTCCGAGCCAGAATATGAATCTCGTCTTGCTATTTTAAAAGTAAAATTAAAAGAACAAAACATTGACCTCGAAAATGAAATAACAGAATATATAGCACAATCAATACAAGGCAACATAAGAGAGCTAGAGGGGAGTTTAAATGCAATAATATGTCAATATCGTCTAAAAAATAAACCCTTAACAATACCAGAAGTCAAAAATCTACTTAAAAATAACATAAAACCAAAAAAGAATGTATCTATAAAAGAAGTAGTAAAAACAGTAAGTGATTATTATTCTTTAGAAGAAGCTTCTATTTACGAAAAAACAAGAAGAAAAGAAATAGTAAAAGCTAGGCAAATTGTAATGTATTTACTTAGAGAAGATTTTAATGTTTCATATCCACTAATAGGACAAAAACTCGGTGGAAAAGACCACACAACAGTAATTCACTCATATTTAAAAATAAAAGCAGATTTAAAAAATGATCCTCAATTATTACAAGAACTAGAGCAAATAAGAATTATGTTTAAATAGTTGTTAATAAGTATGTAAAAGTTAAGTAAAACACAACAATAATTTAATAACAATCTATGCAAAAACTGTTTATAACAAATAATAAAAAAGTATTTTTTTGAAAAAGATAAAAATTATAAATAATTATTATAACTTAAATAAAAATTAAATTAATATTACAACCATATAGAATAACATATATTTAGTTTATACACTTATTAACACTACTAATAGTAATAATAAATTAAATATAGAATATATAAACATATGAATCCCGTTAGAAGTTTACTTTCGGGAATAAATTATAAAAACTAATTAAAGTTATCTAATAATATTTTAAAACAAAGTAATTTTAGAAAAACTTCTAACGAGATGAAATTAGAATGTGGAATAGAAAAATTAAAAAATGGAATTTTACAAATAGAGAAAATAACTGGTAAAAATTTAACATTACCTATTTTAAGTTCAATACTTCTAATAGCATCTGGTAAATCATTAAAATTAAGAGCTACTAACTTAAGTCTTGGTGTTGAGATAGAAATACCTGCAAAAATTGAAAAAGAAGGTATTGTAGCTATTTCTGGTGTAATATTGGCTGGTATTTTTTCTAATATTTTTCAAAATGAAAACATAAGTCTTGAGAGTGTTGATGGAAATTTAATTATAAAAACAAAAAAAAGTAGAATAAAATTAAAAGGTCAAAATAATGATGATTTTCCAACAATACCCACAGTTGATGGTATTACTTTTGAAATAGAATCAAAAAAATTAATAGATGGTATAAAGTCTGTTTATTATAGTTCTTCATTGTCTGATATAAAACCAGAAATTTCTAGTGTTTTTATATATTCAAATGATGATAATCTGGTTTTTGTTTCTACAGACTCTTTTAGATTAGCAGAGAAAAAAATAAAAATTAAAGATATAGAAGAAATAGGTGGTATACTTATTCCTTTTAAAAATATACCAGAAATATTAAGAATTTTTGGAGAAATACAAGATGTGGTGCGTGTTTGTTTTAACAAGAATCAAATTTCATTTTCTTCTGACAATGTGTATCTTACATCAAGAATTATAGATGGTGTTTTTCCAGATTATCGTCAAATTATTCCAAAAGAATTTAATGTTGAAGCTATTGTTTTAAAACAAGATTTATTAAATGCTTTGAAACTTTCAAATATTTTTTCAGATAAATTTAATCAAATTAATCTTTTAGTTAAACCAAAAGAAAAAGTTTTTGAGCTTTCTTCTCAAAATAATGATGTTGGTGAAAATAAAACATATTTAGATGCCGCAATAAAAGGGGAAGATGCGTTACTTGGTTTTAATTATAAATATTTTCTTGATTGCTTTCAGTCTATAAACACAGATAGTATCTCTATTAAATTAAACCAATCTTCAAAACCAATGGTTATATCTGGTAGTTCTGATAATTCTTTTACTTATTTAATAATGCCAATGAATAGGTAATATTTAAATGATAGAGATTAAAGATTTACTTCTTAAATTTAATAACTTGTTAATTTCTGAAAATCTTAAAATAGATGCTTTAAAAGAAGTTCTTTTAAAAGTTATAAATTTAAAAATAAAATCAGAAGACATAAAAATAAAAAATAATATAATTTATTTAAATATAAAACCTATTTATAAAAATGAAATTTTAATTAAAAAAGATAAAATTTTTTTTGAATTAAAAAATAGTTTAGGTAAAAAAACTCCAAGAAACATAATATGATTATTATCTTATTTTAAATAATATCGTATTTTCTGCACGATTGTAAATAGAGTCATATGATATTATTTTTAATTCATTTTCTTCTCTTAAATTATCTAATTCTCTTGGTATAAAAGAAAAAGTAAAAGGTGCCTTTATCGTATCTAAAAAAGTATTATTTATAAAAATATCTATTTTTTGTAATGGATAAACACCAAGACTTGAAATTTTAAGTTGTATGTTTTGGTCTGGCGTATATTCTGATGTTATATCTGGTTCAATTATCTGAATAATTGGTTTTGATGCTTCTGTGTGCACATCATCTATTTCTATTGGTTTTTCTGCCCATGTTGTTATATTGTATTTTGATGCATTTTTTGACCACCAGTTTTGTATTGGAATCTCCCAGTGATTAAATTGTGAGTTACTTTCAGGATTTAATGGTGGTGTACCTAATATATCCTCTCTATTTATCCAATAAAGAATAGAATGCACATTTGTTATTACTTTTTCTTGTGTTGTTTCTATTGGTGTTAAATTTCCTGCTAATTTACCAGAGATTTTATCTATAAAAAAGTTTTCGTTTCCTTGCCAATATCCACGAATTACTGGTTTTACTATTTTAGGATCAGTTTCTAAATTTGGTTTTTCAAATTTTTCATTTGGTAATATTTTTAAAGCTTCATTAATAAAATTATTCCAAATTGGACCAGCTACAGCAGAACCACCCTTTTTCATTGGTTTGTTGTCATTGTTGCCAGCCCATACACCTACTGCTATTGATGGAGAATACCCAATAGTCCAAGCATCCTTATTATTATTTGTTGTTCCTGTTTTTACAGCTACGTCTTTACCTGGTATAAGTAATATTGAAGATGATCCAAATGTTGGAGTACGCGCAACATTATCAGAGAGGATATTAGACATAGTTAATGCTACATTTTTAGGTAATACTTCTTTAGAGTTTGAATTATATTCTTCTAAAACATTTCCGTTTATATCTTCGATTTTTAGAATTCCAGTATATTTATTTCGTATACCATTGTTTGCGAATACACTATAAGCAGAAGTTATATCTAAAAGTGATACTTCTCCACCTCCTATAACAAGAGTGAGTCCATATCGGCTTATGTCTGATAATGTACTGATACCCATATCTTCAGCTGTTTTTAGTGAATCTGAAAGACCAGCTAGGAAAAAGAGTTTTACTGCCGGAATATTTCTTGATTCTGCTAATGCACTACGAAGATTTATTGGTCCAACTGTTTTACCATCATAATCTTCTGGCATATAACAATCACTTTGTTTATGACCTGGAAGAGCTCTTCCATAAGCATTACAGGTTGTTTGAAATTCAGTAGGTAGGTCAAATAGTACTGTATCTGGGGTAAACCCTTTATTGAATGCTGTAGCGTATATAAAAGGCTTAAAAGATGACCCTGGCTGTCGTAGTGCAGTCGCAATATTATAATTACCATCTATTGTTTTATCAAAATAATCTCTTGAACCTACCATTGTTAGTATTTGTCCAGTTTTCGGGTCTATTGCTACAAGTCCAGCATTTTTACCATTCCAATTTTTTTCATTTTTAATAGCACCTTCTTTTACTATTATTTCTCCTTTTTTTTGAAGATTATAATCTAGTGTTGTAATTACTTTTAATCCTCCTTTTTCTACTAATTCACTTCCATATTTTTGTTCAAGATAATCTTTTATAAAAAAAACAAAATGTGGAGCTTTAATACCAATAGTTGTTTGTGGAACAAAGACTATTATTTCATTTTTTGCAGCATCATATTCTTCTTGAGAAATAAATTTGAGTGTTAACATTCTAAAAAGGACTAAATTTTTTCTAGTGTCTAATTTGTCTTTATTTTTACCATAAGGAGAGAGAAATGTTGGAGATTGTGGTATTGCTGCTAGATACGCTGCTTCCACAAGTGTTAAATCTTGTGGTTCTTTATTGAAATAAGTTTTGGATGCTTCTTTTATGCCATATATATTTCCACCATAAGGGTTTTCATTTAAATATGCTTCCAATATTTTTTCTTTTGGCATTGATTGATCTATTTTTATTGCCAAGAACCATTCTTTAATTTTTCTAATATAACTTACTTTTTGTGTTAGGAGGGTGTTTTTTACTAATTGTTGAGTTATTGTAGAGCCACCACCACCTATCCCAACGTTAAATAGATTAGAAAGAACTGCTCGAACGATAGATGTCACTCTTATTCCACCATGATTATAAAATTCTGAATCTTCGATAGCCATGGTTGTGTTTTTTATATTTGTACCCATTTCTTCAAATGGTATGTTTGTTCTTTTAATATCTTGGTGTATATCGTAAAGTAATATTTCTCCAGTACGGTCGTATATTTTCGTAGAATTCACTATTTTTCTGTCTTCAAAAGAATGAAAATCTGGGATCCTTAAAGTAGAAAGCCAAATGATGACTATTCCAAATATTAAAATAGAAATACCAATTAGAAGAAATAGTGTATTTTTTATAATTTTAGTGCCATTAAATCTTTTTTTCATCCCGTTAGAAATTATGCTAATTAATAATATTAAATTCTAGTATCCCATTTTCAGTATATGTGTTATTTCTAACGGGATTCATTTCTATAATTATAACAGAAAATATGTTATAATCCGAGCAATATGAAAGTTATAATAGATGAAAAAAGAATTGACGAGGTTTTGAGTATTGGTGTGGAAGAGATTATAGAAAAAGATCATCTTTTAGAAGCACTTAAGTCAGGAAAACTATTACGAATAAAATTTGGGATTGATCCAACTATGCCAGATCTTCATCTTGGACACAGTGTTCCACTTCGCAAACTTCGTCAGTTCCAAGATTTAGGACATAAAATAATTTTAATAATTGGGGATTCTACTGCAATGATTGGTGATCCATCAGGTAGGTCTGAAACTAGAAAAATACTTAGTTTTATTGAGGTCAAAAAGAACATGAAGAATTATTTGAGACAAGCAGAAAAGATTTTAGATATGAAAAAAACAGAAGTTCATTATAATAGTGAATGGTTAGGTAATAACATGATGACAATTCTTGAACTTTCTAAGGCTGGAACAATACAGCAAGTTTTACACAGATCTGACTTTAAAAAAAGGATAGATGATAATCAGGATATAACTATTTTAGAAATGCTTTATCCTTTACTACAAGGATATGATTCTGTTGCCATAAAGGCAGATCTTGAATTAGGTGGTACAGATCAAAAATTTAATCTTTTGATGGGACGTAGAGTTCAACGATATTATAAAATACCAGAACAAGATATTCTGACTCTTCCAATTCTTGAAGGTGTTGATGGTATCAAAAAAATGAGTAAAAGTTTGGGAAATTATATTGCGTTAGACGAAAAACCAATTGAAATGTTTGGAAAAATTATGTCAGTTCCAGATACTTTGATTACTAAATATATGAAACTTTGTACAGATCTTTTATTGGCAGAAATAAATAAGATTGAGGACAATTTAAAAAATAAATCTTTTAATCCCAAAAATGCAAAGATGAGACTAGCATATGAAATAGTAAAAATTTATCATAATGAGAATAAAGCAAAAAAAGCTGAAGAAAACTTTATAAGTACTTTTCAAAAAAAAGAAATTCCAGAAGAGATGATAGAACTTGATTCTAAAAAAGAAGAAACACTAATGGATATTTTAGTAAAAGCAAAAGTTTTGTCTTCAAATAGTGAATTTAGGAGATTAGTCGAAGAAAAAGCTATTACTAATTTAGAGAATAATGAAAAGATAACTGATGTGAATTTTATTCCTAAGGTTGGAAATAAATTTAAAATAGGGAAAAGAAAATTTATAAAGATTAAATAGTTAAAAATAAAAAGACCGACTTTTTTCAAAAATAAAGAGTTGGTCTTTTTATTTTTTTTAATGATATCTATCTTCGGGATCATATTCATCATCATCTGGAATATCGAGAGGTTCTTCTGGTAAATCCAGAAGTTCTTCATCATCACCTAATTCTGTATCATCTGTGACCATAGTATCTTCTTCGTCGTAGCTCATATTTTTAATATAAGATTTTTTATTTTTTTAAAAAATATTTTTCGACCAAATTAATTTAAATAAAAATTATTTTCTTTAGTTTTATCAAAAACAGAGAGGCTTGGCAATAGGATATGTGGATAACTAATGAAGTATCAAAAGATAAAGAATAAGCTTTTAAAAACCGCACATAATTTTCTGCTGAAAATTTGCTATGCTCGGCTCGACAGCCTGCGCAATGCTTTTTAAAAGCTTATTCTTTATCTTTTGATACATGCAAAAGCTGTCAGTGCTATAGCAATTGCATCTAGCTCATCATCTGACTCCCGCCCAATCGAATGGTCATTCGGGTAGGTTTTTTTATTATCAATATCAACTAATATTTTTACCATTTTCATCACTTGTTCTTTGTTGGCTTTTCCGTAGCCAGTGATAGCTATTTTTATTTGTGGAGGGGAGGCTTCAAAGATTTCAAGTTTATTACATGATGCTTCATATATCACTACACCACGTGTTTCTGCCACATGCATAACTGTTTTTTGATTAGTTGTTAAAAATAAAGTTTCAATAGCTAAAATATCTGGTTTAAATTTTTTTATTACATTTTTTACCTCTTTTCCTATTAAAAGTAATCTTTCAGAAAATTCTAATTTTACTGATGTGTGAAAACATTCAGAAAATAATACTTTTTCTTTTCTTTCATTTTTATTTTTTTCTAAAACAGCGATCCCTAATCTTTCAAATCCAGGATCTATTCCTAAAATTCTCATAAATATATTTTTAATTCGTAATTCGTAATTGATAATTCGTAATTGTTTCTACTCTGCATTAGTATATACATCTTGTACATCGTCATTTTCTTCTAATTCTTCTATAAGTTTATCTAATAGTTCTAAATCTTTATTAGAGATAGAAGTAAGCATATTTGGTTTCCATTCTATTCCTTCTGGTGTTTTTTCTTTAGTGAAAGACCAAGCTACAGACCCTATACCTCCTAATATAAGACCATTTTTAGTTAGAATGTGTTTTATATCTTGTGCTGTTCTGTTTCTACTGTCTGTAAGCGTCTCAATAATAATTCCTATACCACCTGGACCATATGTTTCATAGGTAATAGATTCCATTTGTGTTCCAGGTTCAAAAGCTTTTTTAATAGCTCTTTCTATGTTTTCTCCTGGCATATTTACTTTTTTAGCTTTTTCAATTGCAGCACGAAGTCCTGGTGCATTTGTATCACCCTTTGCGAGTTTTGTCTCAACAGATATAAAACGCACAAGCTTAGAGAAAATTTTACTTTTTTTAGCATCTGTAATACCTTTCTTGTGTTTTATTTGTGACCATTTATTATGTCCTGACATATTTATTTAGGCTTTAGGGTTTTAAGCATTAGGCTTTAGCTTTTAAATTTACTAATACCCAAGGCTTAATGCCTAGACGCCTGTGTTATTTTTATATTCAAAACCTAAATGTTGGTAAGCTTTTTCTGTAGCTACACGTCCACGAGCTGTTCTTTCTAATAAACCAAGCTGAATCAAATATGGTTCTATTATTTCTTCTACTGTAGCTTCTTCTTCGGACATTGCAGCACCTATTGTTTTTAATCCTACTGGTCCACCTTTAAATTTTTCTATTAATATTTCTAAAAATTTTCTGTCAGAAGAATTTAATCCAATATCATCAATTGCAAGCATATTGAGTGCATCTTTTACTGTTTTTTTATCTAGTGCTTTTCTGTGTACTTGTGCAAAATCACGAGCTCTTTTTAAAAAATAATTTGCAGTACGAGGAGTAAACCTACTTCGTTTAGCTATTTCTTGTAAAGCTCCTTCGTCTAATTCTGTTTTTAATAGTTTACTAGATCTTTTTACTATTTCTGCTATTTCTTCATTTGAATAAAATTCTAATCGAAAAACTCCACCAGAGAAACGTGAACGAAGAGGGGAGGATACTAATGCTACACGAGTAGTGGCTGCTATTAATGTGAAAGCAGGTAAGTCTAATTGTATGGTTCTCGCTGATGGTCCTTTCCCAATAATTATATCTAAAACACCAGACTCCATGGCTGGGTAAAGTATTTCCTCAACCATTTTATTAAGTCTATGTATTTCATCAATAAAAAGAATATCACCAGATGCTAGGTTTGTAAGAATAGATGCAAGGTCACCTACTTTTTCAATAGCAGGTCCAGATGTTATTTTCATTTGCTTACCAGTTTCTTTTGCTATTAAGTGTGCGAGAGTAGTTTTTCCTAATCCTGGTGGTCCATAAAATAATATATGTTCTGGTATATGTCCACGTTCTTCTGCCGCTGTTAAAAGTATTTTAATGTTGTCTTTTATGTGTTTTTGACCTATATATTCACCCCATTGTGTAGGTCGTAAAGCTTGATCAAGAACTAAATCGTCAACACTTTCATTGTCTTTCTCTTTAATTTCTTTTGTTTTTTTAGTGTTTTTACTTGACATTTTTTTATATTATGCTATACTTCTTTATATAGTTCATTATTAACAGGCTATCCACATTGCTATACACATTATAGCATTTGATTAGTTTAGAATATAGTATAATTATTTTGTAGAGGTTTTGAACCTTTTTTGTTTTATAAGAGGGCATTAATCTCTAAGCAATCAGCCATCGGTTATATAGGTTTGCGTAGGACGTCTTGGTACCTTTTAGGTTTCTGGGTCTATCCTTCAAGAATTTGTTACTTTTAGGGCTTAGCTTTGAAAGGATTGTTTAGAGATTAATGCTTTTTTTATTAGTAAATATAATTTTATATTTTATTTACTTCTCTATATAAATTTGAAAATAAAGAAACAGTTTTACTGAAATCTTTTTCAGCTGTTATTAAAATAAATTCAGTAGGGGTAGAGACTAATTCTTCTATGTTTATATTAGCACGAGCAGTGATAGAAAGAAGAGAAAAAAATACATTTGGAGTATCAAAAACTTCTGATCCAAAAGAAATACCAATTGCCGCTAGGTTGTGATTTATAGTTTTTGGTTTATTTTTAAAATGTTTTAGAATTTTGTTTTCTAAGATAGTTGAACAGATAATATCAACTTCTGTAGTACCTATTGTTATAGTAAAAAAATCTTCTTGTGATATTGATATATTTTTATGTAGTGATTCTAGTTCTTTAATAAATTCATTTGTATTTTTGTATATTATTTCAGAGAGTGGAAGTTTCGTCGTTATGTTTTTTATAGCCACGTCATGTATGAGTGGTTTCATTTTTTTAAATTCTTTTCGCAATCGTGATAGGGAAACTACTAGACTAGTGATGGTCACTTGTTTTTTGGTAAGTTCTTCTACTTTTGGACGTATACGATATGCATAGCTACTCATATTCATATAGCCATTTGTTAATGCATAATAAGCTTCTAACTCTGCCATTACTATATCTCGCACTATTGGTTGTATTTTTATCATTATGTGTATTCTAACAAATTTTACAAAAAGTCTCAAATACAATATCAATGTTAGAAAACTTAACATTGGTGGATGGTATCTCTATAATTCATTTAAGGAAATTGTTCCTACCAAAATAAAAAGGAAAGGATAAAAAACATGTGCGGAAAAGACGGAAATCAGGTTGATAGAGAAATTGTGGACAGTAAACAAGCGCATAAGGGACACAGAGAGGAATACTTCTTTTTCCCTTTCCCGGGATACGAAGTAGTAGCCTCAGATAGGTTACCAATGAAATTAAGCGCAAAAAACAAGAAGGATGCTTGTATTGAGGTGAGAAAAGTTGGACCAGGCATCCTTTGCCAAAAAATCGCGGAGATTATTTATTAAATCTTTGCTTTTATTAAAGCCAGCAACACCGAAAGGAAAAAATGTTTGTTGGCTTTTATTTTTATTTTTCATTTAAATCAACTACATTTAAAAAAGAAGATTTATTCATACAATTCTGGGTGAGTGCCTATATCTGAAAAAATAACTGTATTTTCGTTGGCATAATAAAATAAAACTCTATAATCACCAGTTATATTAATACTTCTTATGTTTTTATATTCACCAGTGAGTGCATGGTTATTTAATAAAAAATTAAAAGGATCTTCTGTAAAAATCTTGATTCGCTCAAGAGCTTTTTTCTGTATAAACTTGTCTTTCTTTTTAAAAGATTTATCAAAAATTTTAGTAGTTAGTATATATATCATAAAGAGAGAAGATGTTTTTCTAACTCTTTATAATTTTTACAAACTTTCATCTTACCACTTTTATATTCCTTTTCTGCATATTTAAATGACTTTCTTAAACGAGTATTTGGTATTTCTGGTGCGATAAATTCTATTTTTCTCTCTGTGATAATTCTTCTCAAAGAAGCATTTAAGGCAATAGAAAGAGTAAGTCCCATTTCATTTAGGACTTTTTTTGCTTCACTTTTTAATTTTGGATCTGTATTAAAATTTATAACTGCATTATTCATATATATAGTATATACCCATTATATACATAAGTCAAGTAATGTATGATTATCTATTTTTATTCTTCAAATAAATCAACCACGTTTAATACTTCATCAAACGAAGTGATACCATTTAATATTTTTACTACACCGTCTTGTCGCATAGAAAGTATTCCTTGAGCTCTGGCGACTTTTTTAATTTCTCTTTCACTTGGGTTTTGTGGCATTATTTTTTCTATAGCTTCATTTGTTTTGATAGCTTCAAATATACCTATTCGTCCGGTGTATCCTATCATATTACATTTTTCACAACCGACAGGAGAAAAGAGTTTTATTGGAGTATCAGGATTTATATTATAATTTGAAAGATTTTTTCCTTCTTCTTTTATGCTGTCCATCACTAATTTCATTGTGGTTGATTCTTTTTCTGTTGGAGCTTTTTCAATTTTACAGAAAGGACATAGTTTACGTACCAAACGTTGAGCAATTGATAATGATAATGCGGACACCATTATTTTTGGGTTTGTATTTAGGTCAATTAATCGTGGAATGACACCAGCTGCGTTGTTTGTGTGAAGAGTTGAAAATACCATATGTCCTGTCAAGGCAGATTCTATTGCTGTCTTTGCAGTCTCTGCATCACGTATTTCACCTATCATCACTACGTCTGGGTCTTGTCTCAATGCAGATCGTAATCCTTCTAAGAATGTATATCCTTTTTCAGAATTTGTTTGTGTTTGAGTGATACCATCTAGGTGATATTCAATAGGATCTTCAATGGTTATTATTTTAATTTCATCTGAATAAATCTTTCTTAAAAATGCATATAGTGTCGTTGTCTTTCCGGAACCAGTAGGACCAGTGACCAATATCATTCCATTTGGTTTTTGAATTTCTTGTTCTATTACAGAAAATAAGAATGGTTCTATTCCCATATCTTCAAGTTTCACTTGAATTGATTTAGGATCCAAGATACGCATAACTATAGATTCACCATATGCTCCAGGAATAAGAGAAGTACGTATGTTTAATTCTTCTTTTTCTTCCATAATACTAAAACGTCCATCTTGTGCTATTTTTGAAGTTAATTTCATCCCAGAAAGAAGTTTAATTCTTGAATTGAGTAAATGATAAATATTGTTTTCAAAAAAAATAACATCGTGAAGTACTCCATCTAGACGAAGTCGTAATCTACTTCTATCTTTTTCAGGTTCGATATGTATATCGGATGCTTTGATAGATATTGCTCCGGCTAATATTATTTCAAGCATATGAGAAATCTTGTGTATAGAACTTCCAGATATTGTATTTGTTATTAATTTTCCAATATCATCCATTATTTTAATATCTTTTGCTGTTTCTCTTAAGACTTCTCCAGATATATCTATACCTCCAACTTTTGAATTTTCGGCTGATGAAAGTTCATTATATCTATCCCAAATTTTCTCTAAAGAAGCTAGAGATACCATATAAAAAGTAGGAATCAGACTTTGTCTTTCCATTTGTTCTTTTAATTTTGAAAGTAAATCATCTGAAGGGGAGCGTACTGCTATAAAAATATTTTTACCGAAAAGTTTAAAAGGCCCGATTTTTAATTCACGTGCATCTTTTTCAGAAATATGTCGCAATGCTTCGTTGTCTATACCTAAACGCGAAAGGTCAATATAAGGAAGTTTGTATTTTGATTCTGCTAGTACTGCCACGAGTTCTTCTTCTTCTTGTTTTCGTATTTCATTTAGTTGTTTATTTTGTTTTTCTTCATCAAAATCTGTCATATATCTTTTAATAATACAATATTTCATTATGAATAACCAACTATAAAAATGCTATAATTGATTTAATGGTTAAGAATAATAAAAATTTACCTCAAACATTAGTGTTATTGGATTCTCATGCAATAATACATCGGGCTTATCATGCCTTACCTGAATTTCTATCATCTAAGGGTGAGCCTACTGGGGCTTTGTATGGTCTTTGTAGTATGTTGATGAAGATTATTACCGATTTAAAGCCAGATTATATTGTGGCTTGTTATGATTTACCTCAAAAAACTTTTAGACATGAAGCATATGATGGATACAAAGCTAAAAGAGCAAAAACAGAAGATGCTTTAGTTTTGCAACTAAAGAATTCTAGACAAATTTTTGAAGCATTTGATATCCCTATCTATGATGCACCTGGTTTTGAAGCAGATGATGTCTTAGGAACAATAGTACACCAAATAAATCCCGTTAGAAGTCGCGAGGGCTCGCAGCGACCCTCTACTTCTAACGGGATAAATATAATTATTGCATCTGGAGATATGGACACAATGCAATTAGTTGACGATAAAAAAGTGCAAGTCTATACCTTAAAAAAAGGAATTAATGACACTATTTTATATGACGAAGAAAAAATGATTGATAGGTTTGGTTTTAAACCAAAATTATTACCAGATTATAAAGGATTGAGGGGTGACCCATCTGATAATATTATTGGAATAAAAGGAATTGGTGAAAAGACAGCTACAAATTTAATTGTTAATTTTGGAACAATAGAAGAAATATATAAACAAATTAAAAAAGATGAAAAAGTTTTTCTTAAAAAAGGTATATCTCCTAGAGTTTTAGAGCTTATAAAAAATAATGAAGAAGAAGCTTTATTTTCAAAAACATTAGCAAAAATAAGAACTGATGCGCCTATTGATTTTAAATTACAAGAAAAAACTTTTTGGGAGAATGCTGATTTGAAAAAAATTGAAATCATGTTTTTGGTGTTTGAGTTTAGAAGTTTATATTCAAGATTAAAAAGTTTTTTTGAGAAAAAACAGAATCCTGATTTAGAAGAATTTTCTAAGGTCCTCGGATCTCTGGGGCCCCGAACCCCAGCCAGACCGTTAGAAAACTCTCTAAATCAGGATTCTGTAAATCAAGAAAAACTACAAGAAACAGCAATAGCTCTTTGGCTTGTAAATTCAGACATAACTAATCCTTCTTTAGAAGATATATTACATTATGCAAACACTTCTTCTTTTGAAGAAGCAGAAAAATATATTTTTAAACAATTAGAGGATAAAAAATTAGATAAAATATATGAAGAAATTGAAAAACCCATAATACATATAATAAAAAAGATGCAAGATTATGGTATTCTTATAGATAAAAAATATTTTGAAAATTTATCAAAGGGATATCACAAAGAGTTAGACAAATTAACTGATAAAATATATAAAATAGCAGGTTTAGAATTTAATATTAATTCTCCAAAACAGTTAGGTGAAGTTCTTTTTGATAAGATGGGTATGAAGTCAAGTAAAAAGAAAAATTCTAATGGGTCTTTTTCTACGAAAGTTTCTGTATTAGAAGAACTTGAAGAAAATAATCCAATAATAAAAGAAATATTAGCTTATAGAGAATTACAGAAATTACTTTCTACTTATATTGATGTAATTCCTAAAATGACAGGCGAAGATGATCGTTTACATGCAAAATTTTTACAAAACGGCACAACGACAGGGAGATTTTCTTCTCAAGATCCAAATTTACAAAATTTACCTATTAAAACAGAACTAGGTAAAAGAATACGAAATGGTTTTATAGCAGGAAAAGGATATAAACTTTTGACTTTTGATTATAGTCAAATAGAGCTTCGTGTCGCTGCTATGCTCTCGGGAGACAAAAAAATGACACAAATATTTTGTGATGGTAAAGACATTCATTCTGGAGTAGCTTCTTTTGTTTTTGGTGTTCCACTTGAAAAAATAGATGGTGAGATGCGCCGTAAAGCAAAAGTAATAAATTTTGGAATTATTTATGGTATGGGCGTTTCATCTTTATGTAAGAGTTTAGGTGGTACTCGCGAAGAGGCACAGAAATTTTATGATAATTATTTTAATCAATTTTCTGGTCTACGTGATTATTTAGAAGGAGTAAAAGTTTTTGCAATGAAACAAGTTTATACAGAAACATTGTTTGGTAGACGAAGATATTTCCCAAATATAAATTCTAGGATTCCATTTTTAAAAAATATGGCAGAGCGTACTGCTATTAATGCACCAATTCAAGGTACTGCTACTGCTGATATAATAAAACTTGCCATAAGATATTCTGAAGAAGATTTAAAAAATGCAGATTTATTAAACAAAGCACATCTCGTTCTTCAAATACACGATGAATTGGTTTATGAAGTAGAAGAAGGTTTTCTTATGGAAATTGAAAAAGTCATTAAAAATGCGATGCAAACAGTCTTAGAAAGATCATATTTACATTATAAAACAAATGTTCCATTAATAGTCCATTCTGGTTTTGGTGATAATTTTGGAGAAGTAAAATAGATTATTTTTGTGATATAATTATATTATGGAAATGGAAAATACAACAAAACAAATGGAAAGTAAAAATCTTCATAAAAATAGAGTACATAAGGTTTTAGCGCATTCATATATTTTTTATTTTGTTTCATTTTTATTTGGTCTTTTGTTGGATTTTGTTTTTCCATTTATAATTTTTGAGAATGTTGCAATTTTATGGATTGGATTTATATTTTTAATTTTTGGAACTTTTTTGATAGTTTGGGCGCAGAAGTCTTCTCATAAGTTAGTGAAGGAAGGTATGAATAAAGATACATTTTGTAATGGACCTTATTGTTATACTCGCATACCGACACACTATGGACTTTTCTTTTTAATGTTTGGTTTTGGAATCTTATCAAATGCTTTATTTATAATAATTTTTTCAATAATTTCTTTTTTTATTACTAAATTTGTATTTATAAAAAAAGAAGAAGAGATTCTTACTTTAAAATATGGTACTCCATATATAGAATATAAAAAACTAGTTAAATTTTAAAATGATTTATCTTTTTTGTGGTGATGATTCTAAAAATAGACATAAAGGTTATGAAGATTTTTTAAAGTCTATTCCAGTTGATGTGGAAACTTTTTTTATTGGAAAGAACGATTTTGATCAGATGGTGGTTGAAAGTTTTTATTCTGGGTCTGGACTTTTTTTTACAAAATGTATGGTTATCTTTACTAATATTTTTGAAAAAGAAGAAACACTTCATTTTGTTTTAAATAAATTAAACTTAATGAGTGAAGCCAAGAATGACTTTGTTTTTTTAGAAGGTAAATTAAGTAAATCTGTGTTAGATATTTTTAAAAAATTTAGATCAGAGATTAATGTTTTTGAATTATCAAAAGAAAAAAAGGAAAAATACAATAATTTTTTATTAGCACATGATCTTGAAAAAAGGGATAAATTAAATTTATGGATTCATTTTAGACAAGCAATAGATGTAGATGTGGGTATGGAAGAACTTGTTGGTGTACTTTTTTGGAAAGCCAAAGATATGCTTCTAAAAAAAGATTTTAAAAAATTTTCTCAAATAGAACTTCAAAATTTTGCAGGTAAATTGTCTTATCTTTTACCTGAAGCTCGTAAAGAAGGAAAAGACACTGAAGCTGTCTTTGAGCAGTTTTTATTGGAAGTTTTCTAACACTGAGGTCAGGAATAATTTTGTTGTCCGCCCGCTCGGGATCGAACCGAGGACCTTATCCTTAAAAGGGATCTGCTCTACCAGCTGAGCTACGGGCGGTTAATTAATTTTTGCGGTTTTAACAATTTTTATGAGTAGCCAGTTGAATCCGCTACAACTGAGCTACGGGCGGAAATGAATCAATATATGTGATAATATATGAAATATGCAGAAAAATCAAGGAAACAGGAAGAATATTTTTAAATTACATAATCCTTTTAAGCCAGCGGGAGATCAACCAAGGGCTATTTTGAAACTCTTGAATGGACTTAAAAATGGAATGGATAAACAAACATTGATTGGTGCTACAGGCACTGGTAAGACTTTTACTATTGCAAATGTGATAGCAAAATATAATAAACCTACACTTGTGATAGCCCACAATAAAACATTAGCAGCACAGCTTGCCTCTGAGTTTAGAGAATTCTTTCCGGATGCTGCTGTGCATTATTTTGTTTCTTATTATGACTATTATCAACCAGAAGCTTATATGCCAGTATCAGATACATATATTGAGAAAGATGCACAAATAAATAAAGAAATAGATCGTCTTCGTCATGCTACCACACAAGCATTACTTACAAGACGTGATGTGATAATAGTCGCATCTGTTTCTTGTATCTATGGTTTAGGTTCTCCAGAAGAATATGAAAAAGTTAATTTAAAACTTTATGTTGGAATGAAGATAGATAGATTAACATTGATGAGGAAATTTATAGAAATTCATTTTGAGCGCACAAATGCAGATTTAAATTCTGGAACCTTTCGTTCTATTGGTCCAAAGGTAGAATTTATGCCAGTATCAGAATTGTTTATGTATCAAATAGAATTTAAAGGAAAAGAAATTTTTAGAATTTTGAAGATTGATCCTATTTCTTTACAAATAATTAAAGAAGAAGAAAATATTTTTATTTTTCCAGCTAAACATTTTATTACTGAAGATTCTAAAAAGAAAAAAGCATTAGTGGAAATTAAAAAAGAGCTTAATAAACAATTAAAAAAATTTGAAAAAGAAGGAAAACCTTTAGAAGCAGAACGCATAAAAAGAAGAACTAATTATGATATTGCTATGATAAAAGAAGTTGGTTATTGTAATGGTATTGAAAATTACTCTAGACATTTATCAGACAAAAAAGAGGGAGAACCACCAGAAACATTATTATCTTATTTTAAAACGGACTTCTTGACTGTTATTGATGAATCACATGTGACATTGCCGCAACTTCAAGGTATGTATACAGGTGATTCTTCTCGTAAAAATACACTAGTAGAATATGGTTTTCGTTTGCCTTCTGCTAAAGACAATAGACCGTTAAAATATGAAGAATTTAGTAAAAAAATAGGACCAGTCATTTACACTAGTGCCACACCAAGTGATCAAGAACGTACTCAAAGTAAACAAATGGTAGAGCAAATTATTCGTCCGACAGGGCTTGTAGATCCAGAGATTTTAATTCGACCAATTTTAGAAGAATCTGCTCAGGATAATGCTCGCTGTCGTTCGCACTCTATCTTGGAAGGGCAAGTTGTTTCTTTTAGTAGCGAATACTCCTCTGAGCATTATCCTGGGCAGATTCAGGATTTTATTAAAGAAGCAGAGAAGACAATTAAAAAAGGTTTTCGTGTTTTAGCTACAACATTAACAAAAAAAATGGCAGAAGATTTGTCTGTTTATCTAAAAGAAAAAAATATAAAAGCAGAATATTTACATAGTGATATTAAGACGATAGATAGAATAAAAATATTAACACAATTTAGAAAAGGAGAGATAGATATATTGGTTGGTGTAAATCTTTTAAGGGAAGGACTTGATTTACCTGAGGTAGCCTTAATTGGTATATTGGATACTGATAAAGAAGGATTTTTGCGTTCGGATACGGCTCTAATTCAAACTATCGGACGCGCAGCTCGTAATAGTGAAGGTAGGGTTATTCTTTACGCAGATATAATTACTGGCTCAATGAAAAGGGCAATAGAAGAAACCACTAGACGTCGTAATATTCAACTTGCTTACAATAAAAAACATGGTATCACTCCAAAAACGATAATGAAAAAGATAAAAGATATTACACAAGAAATGGAGAGTGAACATGGAAAAGCTGTAAATATAGAATTACAATTAGATATTGAATTATTTAAAAAAGCATTTATAAAAGATAAAAGCAATAAGGGTAAAAATGAGTTAGATTCTATAAAAAATATGATGCTTTCAGATGAAGAACGAAATAAAGTAATTTATGAAAAAATAATTAAAATGAAAGATAAAGAAATGAATAAAGCAGTAAAAGAATTAGATTTTGAAACAGCTGCAATTTTAAGGGATGAAATAGTGGTTTTAAGAGAAAGAGTAAAAAAATAATTCTTTTTAAATATAATTTTATGTTAAAATTAAAATAATTATGAAAAGAGTAAAATTTTTAAGAGACGATATTTATACTTTCCTACTTTCTCTCGATGATGTTACTACAGCGAAAATAATAAATTCTCTTGAACTTTTAGATGAATTGGGTGAACAAATTAGACCACCTAGGTCTAAAAAGGTAATAAAAGATATTTATGAGTTAAAAATAGTATCAAATTTATCTGTAAGAATTTTTTTTACTTTTTATAAAGGGGAAATCTGGATATTGCACGCATTTATTAAAAAGAGTCAGAAAATACCTAAAAAAGAGCTAGACGTAGCTGTCTATAGATTAAATTGCTTGCAATAAGATAGCATATATGCTATCATCTATTATATGAAAACATTAGACCAATTTAAAAAAGAAGCATTCAAAAAACCTGGAGTAAAAAAGGCTTATATTGAAATGCAACCAGAATTTAAAATAATTCGTGCTCTTATAATTTCTAGAAACAAAAAAGGTATGTCTCAAAGGAAATTGGCTCAAAAGATAGGTATTACTCAATCAGCTCTTGCTCGTTTTGAGTCTGGTAAAATAAACCCTACTCTTTCATTTATTCAAAAAATAACAAGCGGGCTTGGCTTAGAACTATCTATTAAATAAATAGTTTGTTTAAAAATCTTTTAGATTTTTTTTAAGTTAAGCAGATACTACCCATTACGATAGTATTTACTTTTTTGTATTATATAGTATTATTAATGTATTATAAAGTTATTAATTTTTTAACTAAATTTATGAATGAAGAAATAGTAGCTGAAGGAGTGCAAACAAAAAGTGCCCCAATGCCTGTGAAAATATTGGCAGTTTTGAATTATATTTCAGCAGCAATAACTCTCGTTTCTGGAATTTTGATGCTTTTTGCTGAAAATATTGTTATTAATTTTTTAGGTCAGTTTTCACCTCTTTTGCAGGGTTTTAGCTCCCTATTTTTAGGTATCATGGGAATTTTTGCAGTACTTTCAGCTGTTTTAAACTTTTTTATAGGTAAAGGTTTGTGGTTTGGAAAAAACTGGGCTCGGATTTTTGTTATAGTCATTTCTATTCTTGCTATTTTAGGTAGTTTAAAATCCCTAATAGTAGAGGGAGATATGTATGGTTTTATTTATTTAGCTATTTATATTGCCGTTGGAGCTTATTTTCTTTTCAATAAATCAGTTAAAGAATTTTTTAAGAAAGTTTAAATGTTTATGGGTTTTTTAGACAAAGTTAACAAAAATGGTCTTACAGACCAGCAAGTCCAGGCTAAGGTAAGTACTAAAGTATATCCAGTAATTGGTTCTATTTTTGTCATTATTGGAATTATTATTTTAGTGACTGAAGGAATAAATGGAAATTTAAAAGGAGGTATTTTTGGTTTTGTTATTATTGGAGGACTTGGAATGTTTTATTTTATTGCAAAAAAGATTAATAGAAGATTTTTAGTTAAAACTGGTGCTGCAGATAAAACATATAAAGGATTAGTTTCTGATTATATAAAAGTTTGGAAAAATGATTCTGAAGAAAATATAGAAAAATAATTTTATTTTTCTATATTTTATGGTATAGTTTTCTTATCTTAATATAGATATACACCCCCTATGAGTAAGGCGGGGTGTAATTGTGTTATATATAAAAATATGAAAAAAGATTTTCAAAATAAAATAATAGTAAAAGGTGCTAGAACCCACCCCAAAGGAGAGCAAGCTCCCTACGGGGCAGGTAATTTAAAGGTTTTTGATAAGATTGTAGTTCATGGTGCAAGAACGCATAACCTCAAAAACATAACAGTTGAAATACCACGCAATAAGATGGTTGTTATTACTGGTGTTTCTGGGTCTGGTAAATCATCCCTTGCTTTTGATACTATTTTTGCTGAAGGACAAAGGAGATATATTGAATCACTTTCTTCTTATGCACGACAATTTCTAAATCAAATGCCAAAACCAGATGTTGATGAGATTACAGGGCTTTCTCCTGCTATTTCTATTGACCAAAAATCTCGTTCAAATAATCCACGTTCTACTGTAGCTACTATTACAGAAATTTATGATTATTTAAGAGTTATGTATGCACGTATTGGGCATCCGCACTGTCCTTTGTGTGGAGAGGAAATAAAAAAATTATCAAATGAAGAAATTTTGAATTTTGTTTTAGAAAAAGTTAAGACTTTTGAGAAGAAAAATTTTTCTGGCTTAACCCTTCCCGGAGTACCGGGTGGGACTCACACCATTCAAAATTCTTCTTTTAAAAAGTCTAGAAAAAATATAAGAAAAGTAATGGGTGTAGAATGGGATGAAACTAAGATTAGTATTTTTTCTCCAGTTATACGAGGACGTAAGGGGGAATATTATCAACTACTTTATGATTTACTTGGTAAGGGATTTTCTGAAATTCGTTTAGATGGAAATATAAAGAAATTACGTGAACAAATAGTTTTGTCTAAAAATAAAGCACATAATATTGATGTTTTAGTTGATTGTTTTGCTGTACATGAATTTGTTAATAATAAAGAAGCTAGTCGCACTAGATTGTCCGAAGCATTAGAGCGAGCTTTAATTGAGTCTGATGGATTAGTAACTATTAAAATTAGTGATGAGGAGTTTATAATGTCATCAAAGTTTGCATGTAAAAATGATGGTTTTTCTTTTCCAGAAATTGAGCCACGTCTTTTTTCTTTCAATTCTCCATATGGTGCTTGTGATGTTTGTCATGGACTAGGTTCAAAATATTTTCTTGGAGATGAGCCATGTGATGCTTGTCATGGTGCGCGATTACGAATAGAAGCATTAAATATTTTCATTAGTGCTTCCCTGAAGCCAGGCTTAGGGGTAGATAGTAGTAAAAAACAAAAGTCCCTAAGCCTGGCTTCAGGGAAGGTTAATATTTTAGAACTTTCTTCTTTATCTATAGCTGAAGCAGCAGAATTTTTTAAAACATTAAAACTTTCTGATCAAGAAAAAGAAATATCTCTTCCTATCGTCCGCGAAATAGAAGCACGATTACAGTTTATGTTAGACGTAGGATTAGATTATTTACAGCTCTCTCGTAAAGCAAATACTTTATCTGGTGGGGAGGCTCAACGTATTAGGTTGGCATCTCAATTAGGATCAAGACTTGTTGGTGCCTTATATGTATTGGATGAACCAACTATTGGTTTACATCAACGTGATAATGATCGTTTGATTAAAACATTGGAAAACTTACGTGACTTAGGTAACACAATTTTAATTGTTGAACACGACGAAAATACTATTTATGCCTCTGATTATATTGTAGATATAGGACCAAAAGCGGGGGTACATGGTGGTGAAGTAATTGTTTCAGGATGGTTAGAAGATTTATTAACTGCAAACCCCGAAGGAAAGAATACTTCCTACGGGGCAGGAAAAAATACTAAGTCCAGGACACTTGGTTATTTAAGAGGTGAGTTAAAAATACAAATTCCAGAAAAACGTCGTAGCGGAAAAGGAGCATTGCGTATTACCGGTGGAAAGATTTTTAATATTAAAAATCTAAATGTTGAAATTCCTCTTGGCATTATGACTGTCATTACTGGAGTATCTGGTTCTGGTAAAAGTTCGCTTATGTATGAGATTTTATATAAAAATCTTCAAGCTCATTATGAACGTAAATATCGTACGGCTACAATTTTTAATTGTACTTCATTTTCTGGTACTGAATATTTATCACGTGCAATACTTATTGATCAATCTCCAATTGGTAGAACACCACGTTCAAATATAGCTACTTATACTGGTACTTTTACACATATTCGTGATTTATTTGCTACAACAGAAGAGGCACGTCTTCGTGGTTGGAAAGCGAATCGTTTTTCTTTTAATGTGAAAGGTGGACGTTGTGAATCTTGTGAAGGGAATGGTCAGATTGCAGTTGAAATGCATTTTTTGCCGACAGTTTATGTGACTTGTGATGTTTGTAGTGGTAAACGTTTTGATAAAGAAACATTGACTGTAAAATATAAGAAGAAAAATATTTATGAAGTTTTACATATGACAATAGAAGAAGGACTTTTGTTTTTTAAAGATATACCAGCTATTTCAGATCGTTTGTATACACTCATTGGTGTCGGCTTGGGTTATCTCGAGCTTGGTCAATCAGCAACGACACTTTCAGGTGGAGAGGCTCAGCGTGTTAAAATTTCAAGTGAGCTTTATCGTCCTCATATAGGAAAAACTATTTATCTTTTAGATGAACCGACGGTAGGGTTACATTATGATGATGTAGTGAAACTTCTTGAGGTATTAAATAAACTTGTTTCAAAAGGAAATACAGTGGTTTTAATTGAACACAATCTTGATATTATAAAAAATTGCGATTATGTTATAGATATTGGTCCCGAAGGAGGAATAAATGGTGGTAATTTAGTAGCAAAAGGTACACCTGAGGATGTGGTGAATAATAATAAGAGTTATACTGGTAAATATCTTAAAAAAGTTTTACGTAAATAAAGTTTATATTTTATGGATATAAAATATTTTAAAAAAAAGAAATTACCAGATAGACCAGGAATTTACTTTTTTAAAAAAGGAAAACCTGCCCGTGCAGGCGGG
>Ga0210057_1002336_pt1 | contig 27291 bp, 19 predicted proteins | sample CryGeyCG2114_010_2_FD_183968 | JGI IMG/M metagenome (GOLD analysis project Ga0210057, IMG submission 183968) | Groundwater microbial communities from aquifer - Crystal Geyser CG10_big_fil_rev_8/21/14_0.10 (SPAdes) (version 2) | ecosystem: Environmental > Aquatic > Deep subsurface > Groundwater ...
GTGCGCAAAATAGCTGATTTTAAAATCTGTTTATCCATACAACCCATAGTATACACTCTGAATAAAAATAAAAAAAGCCCAATATTATTGGACTTTTTTAACTAAGCAGCTAACGGCAGATCATCTTCGTCCTCGCGGCGATGGCCGCCATCAATTATAAACGCTCTTTTAAGACCATTCAAATTTAAAACCATCACATCTTCATTTTGTCCATTTAGTTGGTATCCATATCTGGCTTTGTCATTGATGCTATCAAATGTTTTAATAATCTCACTGGCAGTAGCATCGGAAATCACAAAACAATTTTGTTCAGTAGCCCAGTGATCTTTAACATTGTCGCCTAACAAATTTTGATCAGAATTTTTGAAAGAGACTACAAACTCAGAAAATACGAATTTACTACCACTGTCGGTTAGCTTGCGGATTTTCTTTTGGGCAGTATTGGGCCATACATCCATTTGGTTCACCAGTTGCAGAAACAAATCACGTACTTTACGATCGTCTTCCACCACCAATTGTTCATTAGATTTTTCGGCTGTTTCTATTTCTTCAGTAGCCATAGCATCGCTTTTTACAAAACCGTCAGTCTTCTCAATTCTAGATAAAATCGCTTCTCTATCCGCCTGATCATGCTGAACCTCGCTCTCTAAAACGTTACCTAGAAGCTCTTCAATATCAGCTACATTAGCCGGCAATACTTCCAAATTATATTTATTACGAAAAGTGATTTCCCAATTTCCCGTAATCATATCTTGCCGCTCGGTACCTTTGTTAGGCAAGCCATTTTCTAAATTAACCCTTGAATCAGCCCCCTCGACAGGTTCGGTTTCTATTGAAGAAAACATATGGTATAAAATACTAATCTTGATTGATTTCCCTGGTTACCACTCCGTCTAAAATATTATTGTCAATAAATTTAGTTGGCTGATCGTCTGTTTTGCTTTTATCTAAAACCAAAGCATCATCCACTACAATGTTATCAGCAATTTCCAAAACTTGAGTTGTGGTTATTAAAAAAGTACGACCACTAAAAAAAGATGGTCGTACTACATATTGAAAAATTGTTTGATTGTCCGCTAAAAAATTTATATCTATCACTTTGCCCAATTTCATTCCCGATTTAGTCACTACCGGTAATTTTTTTAATTGTTGCAAATTTATGATCATATAAAATTTATTTTTTTACCACTTCGCCTTCAACTATTTTTTCAGTCGCCAAACTATTGGCTACTATAGGATTTTTCTTTGATAGATAATACTGTTGCAGTGCCATCAACAAGGTGCTCCAAAACCAATATAATGTTAAGCCAGCCGGTAAACTAAAACCGATCAATACTGTCATAATAGGCATCATGTAAAGCATCTGTTTATTCATAATTACCATCATATTTTCATCTTTACCACCAGCGCCCGCTTCTTTAGGAGGAACTTGACGATTCATAGTTTTGGCTTGCAAAAATTGAGCCACACCAGCTAAGATTGCCAAGATCACGTTTGGTTTTGACAGATTAAAGAAACCAAATGAAATCGGGTTAATAACTCCCGGGTTAGAAACAAAAGGATATAGAGAACCAGACAAATTAGTAGATGCCAAACCATCACGCATCACCCAATAAAGGGCAATCAAAATTGGTAGTTGGATAAGTAGAGGCAAACAAGAAGCAAAGGGATTTACTTTATTGTTGCGATACAACTCCATAGTAGCCTGAGCCAATTTTTGCTGTTCATTGGCATACTGTTTTTTTAAAGCTTCCAATTTAGGTTGTAATTCCTGCAAGGATCTCTGAGCTTTTATAGAAGAAGAGGTCAAAGGATAAACCACCAGACGCAACAAAACAGTTACCACAATAATTACCAATCCAACATCATGACCGGGCAAAAAATTATAAAGACCAACGAAAAGATTAAACAACGGTTGGTACAATATGGTGTGAAAAATACTAGAAATCATAATTAATTTTATTCTTCTTTAGGTTGATCTGATTCATCTACCGGCTCCTCGGTTGTGATATTTTCTTCCTGCACTTGATCGGTGTCTGCGTTGTCACCACCTAGATCTATAAGATTAATTTTCCAACCAGTCAATTCACTAGCCAAACGAACATTTTGACCGTTGCGGCCAATTGCTAAGGAGAATTGATCAGAAGACACGGACACATTAGCGGTTTTTTCTTCTTCGTTCAATTCTACTGAAGAAACTTTTGCGGGCGATAAAGCTTTGGAAATATAGCTAGAAGCATCTTCGTTGTATTCAATAATATCAATTTTTTCTCCGCCCAACTCTTCGATAATGGTATTAATACGACTACCTCTTTGGCCAATGCAGGCCCCAACTGGGTCAATGGCTTCATCATCAGTTTGCACAGCTACTTTGGAGCGATAGCCAGCGTCGCGGGCTACACCTTTTATTTTTACTACTTCACTTTCAATTTCAGGAATTTCTTGTTTGAAAATCTCTTCTACCAGTCGACTGGAAGAGCGAGATAACAAAATTTCCGGACCGCGTGGACCCATGTTTACTGAAATTACATAAAATTTCATTCTTGCACCAGGACGATAATATTCACGATCAATCTGCTGATCACCAAACAACAAACCAGTAACTTTACCCAAATCCACTAGCACTTTTCTTCCTTCCACTCTTTGGATGGTGCCCATAATTATCTGACCTTCTTGGCCTTTGAAATCACCAAATACCATGTTGCGTTCAGCCTCACGTATTTTCTGGATTATTACCTGCTTAGCAGTCTGAGCGGCCATACGACCAAAAGAGCCAGAAATTTCTAACGGTATCTCCAAGATATCACCAACTTTGGCTTTTTTTTCTATTTTTTTAGCTTCCGTTAGCATTAGCTCTGTTTTAGGGTTAAACCTTGGTAAGTCGGCTACTTCTTCTTCGGTCAATTCTCGTTCCTGTTCACGAGCTTCCTCACGACGACGGGCCAATTCCTCTTGAGCATTTTTTAAAACCTCCTCATCAATATCTTCAACCACATTTTTTATATCCCAAGCTTTCATATCAGCGGTTTCGGGATCGAACTTCACTTTAATATTTTGTTGTTTATTGCCAAAATCTTTACGATAAGCAGCCGCCAAAGCGGTTTCAATCGTTTCCATTACTGCTTCATAAGATAAATTTTTCTCTTCACAAAGCAATTGTATTGCCTTAGTAATATCGGACATAAGTATATAAAAATTAATTAATCTATTAAAAAAGCGACTTCTACAGAAGCGCTTAATATTCTGTATGTCAATATATCAAATTTATTAAATATTGTCAAATTTAATTACTCTTTTACTATTATATCATTTAGTAAGTCTGTTCGCCAGATTACAGATCCTATATCCTGCAATTTATGCAGCACTCTATAAGTAGGATGACCATACTGGTTAGGGGCCTTACCTACCGAAATAATTGCAAAACGAGGAGCGACCGCCCTTAAAAAATCCACACTAGAGGAGCTTTTACTACCATGATGGCCAACTTTTAAATAATCGGCCATAATCGCTGGACAAGGCCTGGTATTTAAACAATACTTTTTCAACAATGCGTTCTCTAACGGCATTTCCATATCGCCAGTGAATAAAAATCTGCCCACACTGCTCTGTAAAAGGAAAACAACAGAAAAATTATTAGTATCACCAGCAGACACCTTGAAATCTAGGCTTTTATCAGGCGATAAAAAATTTAATTCACTATTTCCTATTACCAATCGTTGATAGCCGTTGATTAGGTATTTATTAGCCGACTCATTATCATAATCTTTTTTCCAAGCTTGCCAATAAATATCATTAGGTTTTTCTGCACCATTGGTAAAAATATTTTTAACATCATATCTTTCTAGTACCGCCGCACAACCACCATAGTGATCACGATCAGGATGTGTAACTACCAAATAATCTATCGTATGGTCAAAAAAATTCATTACTCCACCCAATTTTGACAAAATAGTTTTATCTGGACCGCAATCTACTAACATTTTTTGGCCATTATCGAAATGAATAAAAGCGGCATCACCTTGACCAATATTAAAAAAATCTACCCAAAAAATAGTAGAATTTTTTAAAGAAATTCTTATACAAAAAATTATTGCCAAAGAAAAACTCAAAAAAAATACCAAGAAGATACCCCGACGCTTTATTTTCCCCTCCATAAATAAAACTACTTACTAGCAACAATTATTTGATTTACCCAGGTTTCTTTTTCGTAAATAAAAATATTTTTTTCAATATTAAAAGCCAAATTTTCCAACTTATCTATCACTGCCTGGGGTCGGTGATAAAAAGATTCAATTTTTATAATACCGTTTTTAGTTTTGATTTCCGGCGCCTCTTTTTGATTGATATTAGTAATCAACAATTTACCGCCAGTTTTTAATACACGATAAGCTTCATCAAAAAAAACTTTAGGGTCCTTTAAATGTACGATCAAAAAAGCAGCAATAACAATATCAAAAAACTCGTCTTCAAAAGGCAAATTTTCTGCTTCACCTACAATAATTTTTATTTTAGAGTTCTTTCCCTTTAAAACCTTTAACATTTCTGAGGAAACATCTAAAGCCACTACGTCCGCGCCATTTTTAAACAAACGGTTAGCCAAACGACCAGTGCCAGCACCAACCTCGAGAATTTTTTTATGCTTTATTTCTCCCAGTAACGGTTCAAGTTTATTCTTCTCAAAACTATCTAGATATTTTTCTCTTTTATCATAGTCCACTGCCGCCAAATCATACCCAACAGTAGAATTAAAAATTTTAATTTTGGCCATAGATAAGTTAGATAATATTATTTTTTACAGATGGATTGTTTATTTTAAAAATTAGAGAGAACAATAAAATATAAATTATGGACATACCCCACCAAGATAGATAAAAATTAAAACTGGCGGCCGGCCAATGGGCTAATGTCTTTGCGACTATTATAACATACTCTGACCCCAGATAAGCAAACCAAGCAATTATTTTGGCCAAGGGAAAAAATAAATAACTCAAAATTAGAGATACAAAACCCGCCAACATTAAAAAAGGAATTGTCCATAGAACTAACAAATTGGTAAGTGGGGCTACCAGAGAAAGACGACCAAATTGAAAAAGAATTAATGGCAAAGTGACAATAATGGCTGATATTGTAGAAACAAAATTTTCTCTTAAATTATCTACTATTGATAATTTAACTGATTTAAAAAAATACAAATTTATTATTGGGGACAAATAAACTAAACCCAGTGTCGACAAAAAAGACAATTGGAAGCCGGCGTCCCAAACCAAAACAAAAGGGTTTGCAAGCAACATCAAGGCCGCGGTAAATACCAAAATATTACCTATTCTTGATAATCTACCCAACCATGATGATAACAATACTAAAACACCCATAATCCCGGCTCTTACCACCGAAGCAGAAGCACCGGTGAATAATACAAATAAAATTATACCCACTACCGCCACCCAAAAAGCTTTCAAACGATTAATGCCAAAACGCAATAAACTATTAATAAAAATACTAGCCACGATACTTATATTATATCCCGATACCGCTACAATATGAGTAATGCCGGAAATGGAGAAATCTTGTTTCAGATCAGCCGTAAACCCAGATCTTGAACCATAAAGCAAACCGGCTATCAAAGAGCTTTCCGGTTCTGGCCAAATCCACTCAATTTGATTTTGAATTTTTTGTTTAAAATCATAAAAACCAGACAATATTTTTTCCCAATTAGATAAAACACTCGACAATACTTTAACTTTAGGACGATTACATATCGACCAGATTCCATCTCTAGCCAAATATTTGTCATAAGAAACAAAATTATCTTTACCAACCGGCGCTTTCAGATCACATTGTACAGACACTAACTGACCAAACTTGAAATCACTATAAGCTGGTAAAAATAATAGCGCCCTACCACTAATTTTGTGACCAGCCATAGATTTAGACTCTACTACCACCCGCACACCGGTCTGATCTGTCTGAGGCGGAAAATTAACTTTGGCTAAAAAAAATATTTTTTGTCCATTATAATAACTCAAATTGCTAGGACTTTCTGCAGGGACCGACCAATAAAACCGATAACCACCTACCATAAAAAATAATAAACAAAAAAAGAAAAATCTTTTTATTTTGTTAGACCAAAATAAAATTAATAAAAAACCAACGCCAAAAAATGAGACGAATATGTAAAATTTTATTTGACCAGCGAAAGAATAAAAAGAAAAAAAACCAACGCCAAAAATAAAAGAAAAGCAGAACGATAAAAAAGTTCTGCTTTTGGAATTAATTATTTTTTCTATCCCCTCCCCTGACATAAAATTACTACGATAAAACTTTTTTTACCTCTTTAGCAATATCTTCTAAGGTGTAGTGAGCCTTAATAAAATATCCACGAATGCCAAGTTCCACGCAACGGCTAATGGAACCAGTGTCCGATTTTACAGTAGATATTAAAACAGGCACATCTTTTAACCGGTCGTCTTTTTTAATCTCTTTTAACACATCTTCACCGGATTTTTTAGGCATAATCAAATCTAACAATATCAAATCCGGCAAAAAATTATGTAATTTAGCTAAAGCATCTTCACCATCCACGGCCACCAATGTCTCGTAACCTTCATCTTGTAAAGTGATATTAAAAGCTTTGGCCAAAATATTATCATCCTCCACAATAAGAATTTTTTTCATATATTACAAATGGGTTAAAAATTATTTTTTAATTGGTAGTGAAACATAAAAAGTAGTACCTTTATTTTCTTTTGATTCAAACCAAATCTTACCATCATGTCCTTCGATTATGAATTTCGCAATGTACAAGCCCAAACCGGTGCCAGAACCGACGGTAATCACGTTATCAGCACGGAAAAATTTCTCAAACACACGGTGCTGTTGATGCTCAGGTATACCGATACCCTCATCTTTAATAAAGCAAATAAATCGACCTTCTTGCTCTTTGCAATCTATGGTTATTTTGCCGTCTGCTGGTGAATATTTTATAGCATTACTCAATAAATTCTGAAAAGCTTGTTCTAATTTAGATTTATCCAATTTTAAAATTTTATTTTTTAAACAACCAGCTCCCAAAACGATCTTGACCCCTTTGCTTTTTGCTTGAGTTTTTTGTTGTGCAACTAATTCTTTTATAATTTCGGAAAAATTTTCTGGCTTTAAGATAACCCTGAACCTCCCTACTTCTTCTATATGAGAAACATCCAATAAATCATCTACTAATTTTATCATCCTATCATTACTATCATACACTTGTTGGATAAAATCTTTTTGTTGATCAGACAAATTACCGGCTTTACCTTTTAGTAGTAGCTCGGAAAACCATTTTATTCCAGTCAATGGCGTGCGCAATTGATGAGAAGCCACCGAAATAAATTCTGATTTGGCTTTATCAATTTCTTTTGCTTTAGTAATGTCGGTCTCAATACCAACAAAAAACTGTACCTCTCCACTTTTGTCTAAAAGAGGATATAGTCTAGCATATACATAGTATTCTTCCCCAGTACGGCGTCTATTTTTTAGTTCACCTTCAAAAATATTCTTGTCAGTTTTTATGGTCTTCCACATATTTTCATAAAAAGATTTTTCCATATGCCCACCCCACAACTGACTAATATTTTTATTATAAGTTTCTTTTCTAGTAAAACCACTAATCTTTTCAGAAGCCTTGTTGGCATATAAAATATACCCGTTTGAATCAGTAATAACAATCGCATCTGAGGAATTGTCTGCCACCAATTTAAACTTTTCTAACTCAGTCATCTGTTTTTTAATAGCTTGATCCGCTAATTTTCTTTCAGTGATATCTCTAGCAGAACTTAGGACCGCTTTCTTCCCTTCATAATAAATTAAACTACTACTTACTTCTACTGGCATCACCAAACCGTTCTTAGAGACCAGAATACTTTCGAATTTCTTAAAACCTTCTTTCACTACTGCTTTTATTCTTTCCTTTACCAACGGAGCAAATACAGCCGCCACAATATCCACACGGCTCATGTTCTTTAATTCTTGTTTAGAATAACCCAAATCACGCACTGCGGTATTGTTAAAATCTAAAAATCTACCCCCCAAGTCCGTGATAAATACAATATCGTTAATGTTGTTAAATAAATCCACAAATTTTTTTTCAGATTGCTTGACAGCCTCCTCAATCATTTTTTCCTTAGATATATCTCGAATTACCAAAGAGACGCCAATGATATTTCCAGAAATATCTTTGGTTGGTGACATGGTTATAGAAACAGCTACAGTCTCTCCGTTCTTTTTTAAATGAACCGTTTCAAAGTGTTTGGTCAAGCCTAAAGATATTGACTGACTGATAATATCACTATTTTCTGACAATCTATCTTTAGGTACTAAAGTTGAAATATGTTTACCCACTATTTCATTTTTATGATAACCATATATCTTCTCAGCACCGATGTTCCAACTGATTATCTCCCCTTTCAAATTTTTACCTATGATAGCATCGTCAGACAAATAAACGACTGAAGCAAAATAAGCTAAGGCAGCATTACGTTTAATATCTTGCACCACAATAACAAAGCTGATACTAAAAACAAAAAGTATGAGGGTAATAACTATCCCTAATAACCTATACAAACTAATAGCGTAAGCCGGATAAAAAAAAATGATATACCACCCCGAATCGTTTATTGATTTTAATTTGGTTATAAACAAATTATCATTTAAACCAACTACTTCATCATTTTGTGGTTTAAATTCAAAAATAGGTTTCAATTCTGCTCGGCCAAATTGGCGGGAAGCCTGAATTTTCATTATTTCTGACATCGACACCGGTGACAATAACTGCAACTTATATTCAGGAGTCCCCGACATAAACAGAACCCCTTCTGGGCTCACAAAAAATGCCAAACCATAACGATCAAAATATCTTTGTATTTCATTCAAACTCATTTTTATAACTGCGACTCCGACAATTTCGCCACTACTATTTTTTACTGGATAACTAGAATAGAAACCAGGCTCTTTTGTAGTCACGCCGACAGCAAAAAGAACGGAGTACCTACCAGCAATCGCCTCTTTAAAATATGGCCTAAAAGAATAATTTTTACCAAATAAACTATTTTTGTTTGCCCGGTTAGAGGTGGCTACGGTGGTGCCTTTTGTATCCAGCAAATAAACAATTGATACATTGTCAGCTGTTGCGTAACGATCTAATACTTTATTAGTTAATGCCAAATTGTCTTCATTTGGATTTTCTAAATAATCAACTAGAACATCGGAGGTTGATAAAATATTAGCCATATTCTTACCATCATTCAACAAATTTTCTAGATTGCCAGACAATATGTTAATAATATTATCGTTATTTCTAATAAGCTCTTCTTTAGAAAATTTTCCAAATGATTCTGTTATTAACCAACCAAAAATTAAAGTTACAAAAAAAATGGCACCAACCTGATACACCAAGGACTGTTTTCTAAAGATTTTCTGCTCACTAAACTCCTCGTAAATGCACTGCTGAAAAAATATCCAAATAGACAGAGCGATAAGCATGGCCAAAAAAAATCTCACCAACTGTATCGGAAAACCAAAATAGCTAAAAAATAACTCCTGGTGCGACAATCCTACCAAAGATTTGGCGCCTAAAGAAGTCACCATTTGGGATAGCGCATATATAAAAAACGAAATCCCTCCAACAGAAAAACTAATCTTATAGCCACTATTAGAATAAGCAAAATGTAAAAAAACAAGACCGGCGAGTAGCGAGCTGCTCACACCAAGAATGTATCTAATAAATATATTCAATTCCGTAAAACCATAAAAATAAAAAATGAAACAGAAAGCTAACAATATCGGCCAATATATCCACTTTCCCAGAGAGAAGTTTTTGCAATTAAGAAAATAACGTCTGGAAAATTCCAATAAACATATGAATGACAGTGACAATAACAACAAACGCAAAGCTAAAAACCAATTTTGGTTAAGTATAAAATTATTAGCCAAATCAGACCACTCATTTAAGCCGTGCGATATGCCAAACCAACCAAGCCATAACCAGGGCAGATTGGATTTGCTTTGACGTTTTATTAAAAAACAAACCAGCCCGAGGAATACAAAAGATAAGCCGTAAAGGAAATATATATAATCCAATTGTGATTGAAAAAAAGTTTGCATATTTTTTGTATTTTAACTTAAGCAATTTCTTGCTTATTGATCTTATATAACCATAAAATTGTCGAACATAAAACCAACAAGCTAATAATCGTAGTTTGCAGGTTTAAATATCCAAAAATCATTACCCAAATATTTTTATTGACAGTAAAGATATTCAAAGTACTAGGACGACTTTTAACTTGAGATTGACTATCTATACCAACAGCATAAACAGTATGATCGCCAGAAGCTAACTCAATATCGTTTTGAGAATGAACCACTTGCCACAGGCCGTGTTCATCAGCTTTGGCTCGATAAATTACGCCTTGGTCACTATGCACATACACAACTACGTCTTGGTTGGGTAAAGCCGTACCACTAAATATAAAATCATTACCAGTACCAGTCGTAAGCGCACTAACACTACTAATCACAGGTGCTTGAATGCCGGGTACCTCAATCGCTTGAGTATTCAAACGAATCAAAGATGCTGGGGGCACAGGCTCAAACGTCGGAACTGGCGTGCCTATAGCCGAAGTGGATGTAGATATCGGTAAAATTTGGGTTGAAATTATTGGTGTTGGAGTAGGAATTTTATTCAAAACTAAAACGGTTGAATTGCTTCGGTTATTAGCCGCATCAACTGTCCTGAAGGCAAAACTATGCTGTCCGTTTGATAACGCCAAGGATGAAGGTACCACAAACTGCCAATTACCATCAATTGACGCTTGAGAAGTAAAAGTATTTTTATCATCTAAAACAACCTCTAGTACAGATAACGGCGCAGCCAAACCACTAATTACTGGAAAACTTTCAACAGTGTTGGAATTATTAAACGGACTCAAAACAACCGGGACTTCTGGAGCAACTGTAGAAATTATTAAATTTACCGGATCAGAAAATTCACTGGAATTGTTATCAAAATCGCTAGCGCGGACAGTAATAACATGATTTCCGGGTGCAAAAATAAACTTTTGCTCAAAATGTCCTAAGTTGTCTGAGGTCGATAATAAGCGAGAAACCAAAGCTCCATTATCATATAAATCAATTTTAGCTCTTGGATCAGCCAAACCAGAAATAATAACACTAGTTTGATTAGTAGGAGAAATAAGTGAGTTTAACACCGGTTTATTAAGCTGCCTTAAAGCCGGAGAAATAAATCCGCCTCCAGTAGCTGAACTACCGATAGTTATCGGTGATATCAAAGAAGAAGCAGACTGAAAAATCTGAATTACTGATAGGCTTGATTCTTGTCCATAGTCATCTACTGCCCAAATCTTAGCATAATAATCTTGGGTGGTAGTGATTCCGCTAATTACAGTGCCAACTGTTAATATATTATTTAAATTGCTATCATCAACGACCGTCCACTCTTGGGCTGAGCCATTACGACTATTAACATCGTTCTGATTAGAGCCGTGCCAAATTTCATAATGATTAAAATGAGCATCTGTCACACCACTAGACCAGACTAAACTTACACTGCTGGTACTGGCGCTCAATTTACTAAACGAAAGTAATCCACTAGGCGATTTGGTGTCCACAACAAAATCACTGGAGCTAAAATAAGTTCCTATATTGCCAAAAGAATCAACACCTCTAATTCTCACTCGCATATTGGAATTTTCTTGATTGGCAAAATCAGCCCCAGCATTCCAAGTGATATTTTTTGATCCCGTACTTTGACCAACACCAATATTGCCACTAATCGTCGTGGTTGGTACCGTCCAAGTAAGACCACCATCATCGGAAATTTCTAGATTGGTAGCTAGATTATCATTCATCCCATCAGACAAATTATAAGAAATACTCACTATGCTAGAACTAACATTTTGAGCAGCTAACACAGAACTAACTACCGGTCCAGCGGTATCTAAAGAAAAATTAGCAGATTGAGAATATGTACCCTGATTCCCATAATAATCCTTGGCTAATACTCTCACTTTCATATTGGAATTTTCTTGATTGACAAAATCAGCTCCGGCATTCCAAGTGATATTTTTTGATCCCGTACTTTGACCAACACCAATATTGCCACTAATCGTCGTGGTTGGTACCGTCCAAGTAAGACCACCATCATCGGAAATTTCTAGATTTACAAAATTACCACCAGAAGTAAAATCAGTTAATGTATAAGCTATATTTACATTAGCCTGGCCAGTCACTTGGCTGACAGAGACCCCACTAACCACAGCCGGTTTAGTATCTACGACAAAATTATTTGACTGTTCATAGTTTCCGATATTACCAAAACGATCGACTGCCTTAATTTGCACTCGCATATTGGAATTTTCTTGATTGACAAAATCAGCTCCGGCATTCCAAGTGATACTACGGTTTAAACCGGCAGTAACACCACTTCCGATATCACCACTTACTGAACTGCTTGCTACATTCCAAGTAAGGCCGCCATCAGAAGAAATCAGCATTTCAACGCTGTTGTTAGATCCTGAACTGTCGGCCAAGTTATAATTAATCGTCACATTATCCGTACCAGGACTTTGAGAAGTGCTTATATTTGAAACTACTGGTCCTAGATTATCAACCGTAAAGGCCGATGAAGCAAAAAGGTTGCTAGCGACTAAACTATCACTAGATTGTAAACGTACATATACAGTATCGTCTTCAATATCTGGTAAATCAGCTGCGGCATTCCAAGCAAAAACATAATTTGTTCCGGTATTGCTAAAAATTAAACTACTGGTACCATTTGACCCAACACCGGTTTTTTGGGTCATGGTGTGCCAAATAGAGTTATCAGTAGAATACTCATAAACACCAAGGTTGTTGGTATCATTCTGGCCATCACTACCAGTATAATTTATTAAAACATAATTACTGCTAGTTGATTGGACCACCGAATTTATGGTCACTGTCGGGGCGGTATTAGAAATTCCCGCTAACCCAGAAAATCCACTTTCACTATTAACGTCATGGGCAGTGTCTTTAGGATTTCGTGATTTTACTTTAAAACTATAGTTAGCTACCGGCGAAACCAAACCAGCAACAAATACTTTGCCTGTTACCCCACCATTACCCCACTGACCAGTACTAGTACCTAAAGTTTGCCAAACTGGACTGCTGCCAAGCGTGCCGTTAGTTTGAACAAATTTATTACTAGATACCTCTAAAATAGAATACTGTACCGCATTGGATTCACTTGGATTTGGGTTGATAGTCACATCCACTGAACTATTCTGAGGATTATCTACTGTTGGCAAATCTGGAGTGTAAGGTTTAACAAATTTAAAATTAATATTTGGTGAAATATTTTCGTTAACAACAATATGACCAAAATTATCAGTTTCAGTTATTTTAACCTTAGATATATAATCATTACCGGTTAAAACTGATCCCACACTAGTTTCTTGGTTGCTTGGAGAAGCTGTGCCAGTTTGACCAGTCGTAGAAGCATTATAACCTTCTCCATTTATGGCAACATTAAATATATTACTATTAGGATTTGATTCAACAAATGAACCACCAATTAATACCGACGAGTCTCCTGCTACCGGTTGTGATTGCAATTCAGCGACTGCGGCTACAGTCGGAGCTAAAGTGTCTAAAGCGAATAAAGCTGACTCAAAATTTATACTGGTATTATTAAAGTTATCGGTAGCTCGCACCCTGATTTTCATATTACTATTTTGATGATTGTTGAAATCTAAGCCGCCATTCCAGCTAATTATTTTACCAAAACCAGGAGACACACCGCCACCTATCGCACCCGAAAAACTAGAACTGGCCACACTCCAAGTAATACCACCATCAGCGGAGATATCCGCACTTACTACTACTGCCGCGCTATCAAACAAGTCATAACTAATATTAAAATTATCAGAACCAGACACTTGAGCGGCTGAAACATTAGTTATTAACGGTGCTTTGGAATCTAAAGAAAAATCATTTGATTCGGTATTATTACCGATATTATTATAAACATCAGTAGCTCTTAAACGTACTCTCATGTTGGAAATCTGTTGGCTGGGAAAATCAATCCCGGCATTCCAAACAATATTTTTACCCGAGCCACCTGACACACCGCTACCTACCGATCCACTGACATTAGTGGAGGTGACATTCCAAGTAGAGCCACCATCCGCGGAAATTTCCAGAGCTACACTAGAAGTGCTCAAATCACTTAAATCATATGAAATGGTTACATAATTGTTACCAACATTCTGGACTGCGGAAACATTGCTGATGACTGGAATTTTAGTATCAACCGCAAAAGAAGAAGAGGTCACAAAATTGGCCTGATTACCAAAATTATCAGTGGCACGTAAACGAACCTTCATATTGGAATTTTCTTGGTTGGCAAAATTAGCCAACGCGTTCCAGGTAATAGACTTATTACTACCGGGAGTTATATTATCACCCACCGCACCACTAATCGTAGTAGTCGCCACCTCCCAAGTTACTCCACCATCAGAAGAGATTCCCAATTCAACACTAGAATTATTCAAATCACCCAAACTATAACCAATAGAAACATTATGCAATCCTAAAACTTGACTAGCGGCAAGTGATGATAAAACAGGATTTTTAGTATCTACTGTAAAGGCTGATGAAGCCACAACCGCCCCGTTAGTGGTACCATCACTAGCTTGCAAACGGACATACACAGTATCGTCTTCAATATTTGGTAGATCAGCACCGCTATCCCAAACAAACACATGACTTGAACCAGCATTACTAAATACCAGATTAGAAATACCTTCACTGCCAACACCACTTTTTTCAGTCATTACATGCCAAGTGGAATTATCAGTAGAATATTCATACGCAATCAAGGTGCTGGTTTCACTTTCCAAATCTGAACCAATATAATTTATATTTACATATTTTGTACCGTTGGTGGTTTGTGAAACCGAACTAATTACTATTACCGGTGATTGATTGATAGAAGAAGCCCCGCTAGATAATGAGCTTTCACTACTGCTAGCATGAGAACTGTCGCTACTATTGCGTGATTTTATTTCAAATTGATAACGATAAGAATCAGTAGTTAAACCACTAACTCTCACCTTTCCTGATACTCCTAAAAATTCTCCCCATTGACCAACCAATACACCTAAAGGTTGCCAAACAGGGCTACTACCAAGTGTACCATTTGCCTGAACATATTTACTTTGTAATGTTTCATATATCGCATACTCCAATCCATCTACTTCATTAACATTCTTATTTACAGTGACATCAACCGTGCCAACAGTCGGATTGTCTACTGTGGGTACAGCCGGTGTGTATGGTTTCACATATTTCAAACTAGTGCTAGGCGATATATTTTCATTATTACCAACTTGATTATGATCATCAGTATGAACAATTTTAACTTTAGAAATATAATCATTACCTTTTAAGGTAACTCCCACGGGAGTAGATTGATTGGCGGGACTAGCAGTATTGACCGTGCCGGAAGTGGCTAGACCATAATCACCACCATTGATGGCGACATAAAAAATATTGGTATTAGGATTGGCTTCGACAAATGAACCGCCCACTAAAACTGCAGTCTCACCGGCCAATGGTTGGGTTTGTAGATCAGCACTGGTCAAAGCGGTAGGGTTTAGAGTATCAAGAGAAAAATTAGCAGAAGCCGTATTGCCAGATTGATTATCAAAAACATCCAAACCTCTAATACGCACCTTCATAGTGGTATTCTGTTGGCTATCAAAATCAATCTTAGCATCCCAAATAACTGTTTTTGAACCAGCTGACACATTAGCACCGATATCACCACTAACGCTAGAAGAAACAACATCCCAAGTCGATCCGCCGTCATTAGAAACATCCATTTGAATTAAAGAGTTGTTCTGATCAGTCAAAGTGTAGTTTATTGTTACATTGGTACCACCGTTTGGTTGCGAGGCACTCACCGAAGTTATTCTTGGCGCTAAAGTATCTAAAGAAAAATCAGCTGACGCCAGACTGCTGTTATTATTAAATTGATCAGAGGCAGTTATTCTAATCTGCATTGCGCTTTTTTCCTGCCCATTAAAATCCGTTGCCGCATTCCAAGTCACAGTTTTGCCTGAACCAGACGAAATACCTGAACCAACATCACCACTAATACTAGAGGTCGCCACCGTCCAAGTGGAACCACCATTAGAAGAGATAGCCAACACAATATTATTATTACCAGCATCCTCACTCACATCATAATGAAAGATAAAAGTATTAGCGCCACTATTTTGGCTAGCGGTAATATTGTTAATTATCGGAGCCTTTGTATCAACAGTAAAAATTGATGACTGAACATAAGCACCTTGATTTCCAAAGCTATCTCTAGCCCTAACCTTTATCATCATATTGGCATCGTACTGCCCATTAAAATCCGTTGCCGCATTCCAAGTCACAGTTTTGCCTGAACCAGACGAAATACCTGAACCTACTGCTCCAGACAAAGTTGTGGTAGGAACTGTCCAAGTAAGACCGCCATCGGAAGAAATCAATATTTCCACTAATGAAGAATTACTGTCAACTAAATTATAAGTTAAATTAATGGTACGAGAACCAATCGGCTGGGCGGCTGATACATTAGAAATTATTGGTGCTTTGTTATCTATCTCAAAATAGTTGGAAGTAGCTGTGCTACCATCGATTAAAGAATCATTTGGTTTTAGTCTCACTTTGGCTGTAGAAGTTTCAATATTTGGCAAATCATTTCCCGAATCCCACATAAAATTATAATCACTACCGGTAGGCAAAAATACTAAACTAGAAGTACCGTCACTACCAACTACGGTTTTTTGTGTCATCGTGAACCAATTACTATTATCAGTAGAATATTGGTAAACGGGTAAACTGCTAATATCGCCCTGTCCGTCAGTGCCGGTGTAAGAAACAACGACATAGTTAGTACCGTTGACTGTCTGCGCATAACTATTTAGATTTATACTAGGAGCGGTATTGGTAATTTTAGCACTGGCTGAAAAAGCCGACTCGGAAGAAAGAGCGTGAGCAACATCTGAGGTATTGCGAGATTTCACTTGAAAAATATATTGCGAAACAGGTGAAGATAAGCCGGTTACACGCACCTTTCCTATCACCACTAATCCACTACCCCATTGACCAGACGACACGCCTAGCTGTTGCCAGACCGGTGACACACCTAAAGTACCATCACTTTGTAAATATTTATTAGTAGTAGTTTCATAAACAGCATATTCCAAACCATCAGCCTCATTGACGTTAGGATTTATTAACAAATCCAATTGATTGGTTATTGGATTGGAAAGTGTGGGAGCCGCCGGTATGTATGGTTTCACATATTTCAAACTAGTACTAGGCGATATATTTTCATTGCTACCCAATCGTCCATAACGATCAGCATGCACAATTTTAACTTTAGAAATATAATCATTACCTCTCAAAGTTACTCCGACAGCAGTGAGCTGATTTGATGGTGAGGCGGTATTGATATCTCCAGTAGTGGTCGCTAAATAGGAGCTACTACTAACAGCGGCATAAAAAGTATTGGTACTGGGATTAACCTCGGTAAATGATCCTCCTATCAAAACAGCAATATCGCCAGCATTGGGTTGAGACTTAAGTTCGGCGACCGACAGAGCTGTCGGAGACAAGGTGTCTAAAGAAAAATTAGTAGAGCTAACATACCCACCCTGATTTTGCCATTTGTCTTTAGCCCGTACCCGCACCTGCATATTATTTTGTTGATGCTCACTATAATCGACTCCAGCGTGCCAAATTATCAATTTACTATTACCAGAAACAACATCTCCTCCTACATCACCAGTAGAAGAAGTCACCGGCACCGTCTAAGTGGTTCCCCCGTCAGCAGAAACTTGAAGATCAACCGCCAAACTACTGGTGGTATTATCAAATAAATCATAAGTTATAGCCACATCATTGGTATTTAAAACTTCTGATGAACTAACATTAGAAACTACTGGATTTACATAATCCAAACTAAACACTGAAGAAGTTGCGTAAACACCATTAGCAATACCATCATTAGCTCTCATTCTTAGATAAGTACTGGTGCTATAAATTTTACCCAACTGTGCCTTAGCATCCCAAACAAAAGTATGAGCCGCTCCAATTGGTGAAGCAGACAAACCGTTTACCCCACTATGAGCAGGATCGGTAGATGACGCCAGCATGGTTACTTGTTCACCCGCAAAGGCACCCGTCAAAGAATATTCATAAGTAACCAAACTAGAAGGATCGCTATCTTGATCAACTAAACTATAATTTATATAAGCATACCCAGAGCTTGTATTTTGCAACGGCGATAAGGATTGTACTGTTGGTGGTAAATTTTCTGTATAGCCAATATTTATATTATCCAAACTTACTTGTTGAGAACCATCGCTACTCAAGAAAGCTTTCCATTTTATTTTATTGGAACTAGTTGTAAAAGTGGCAATATTAGAATTTATATCACTAGCAATATTATAATTACCCGCTCCGGCGGTTGCCCAAGATGCACCATTCCAATATTGCCAATTAGCCCCATCGTCACTGGACAGCTGATAATAAACCTCACCGCCGTTTTTGACAGCTGTTTCAGCAAATGAATTCCAACTCACCGTTTTGTTCATTACCAAAGAACTGGTAGGAGTAATAGTGGGTTTAGAAGAATCAAAAATATGGGTGGTTTTTGACCAATTTACTACGACATTATCAAAACCGACCACAGTATTGTATCTACCTTTGGTGCTCGGAGTAACAGAATAAGCCGCTATTTTGAGATAATAAGTTCCAGCCGTACTAATTTTGGAACTAATATCAATATTAGCCACGCTGGCCCAACTAGTCGTACCAATAATTTCCGGACTGCTCCAAACCTCTGTGCCTAATATCGGGTTTCCAGAAGCTGTATCAATAAAAGCATACAATTTGTATGTTGTTGGCGCAGTTGGAACAGAGTAAGTAATAGAACTCCAATCCAAATTTAGAGTCGCACTGTCAGGATTATTCACCGTAGTGGTAAAGGCTTGTCGCCAAAGACCAGCGGTAGTTTTACTTTGCGATGGATTTAAAGTGATTTTTATGTAACCGCCAGGATTGCCACCTGTGGACGAATAGGTACCGGCGGCATTACCGGCATTCAGCCAGTCCGCATATGTCCAACCGGTAGAATTGGAATCAAATCCTGAATTGCTATTTGTGCCGCTGGCAGTACTACCTAAATCTTTCAATCTTGCTACCCCACCGACAAACTCAACCGACGAACTACTAGTGGTATAATCGCCAGCAGAATTTAAATCCCAATCTCTGGCGGCGGCCAACAATTGTTGCGCTCCCAGTAAATAAAAAGAAACTGCTCCGATTAAAATAACTTTAAGCAAAAAAATACCACCGGCCCCCAAGGTGGTAACCAAACTAATTTTTCTTCTTATAACATAATTTTTAAATTGAGAAAAATCTTTATCTTTTGAAGGAAAAATATTTCCGCTTTCTTGGAGCTTGCTAGGCGCAACCAACAAATACATCGGCAAAGAAATCAAAGCGAAGATAATTTCTAATAAAACCAACAAAATTACAAATGGCAGAACTTTTACCCAACTACTGGGTTTGACTATTTTTTGTTTCAATAAAAAAATAAATCCAGAAAAACGAAAAAATAAATTGAGCCAGCGTTTCGTCATATCAAATAGTCAGAATAGTTAAAAATACTCCTAAAATTATTATTAAAACTACCGACCAGTTTACTAAAACATCTGTATTTTTAATCAACACATCCCACCAAGAAGATTGTACTTTAAAAAATTGTTCCAAACCGGTTTCGCTACGTACACCCAATTTTTCATCATAACCAAAAACTATAACCGAATGATTACCGTCGGTTAATTTAAATTTATTATGAAGATAATCAACCTGCCAATTGCCACTTTCGTCCACCGCACTAGTATAAATAGCCGTTTGTTTATCCGACAACAATAAAACAACCATAGAATTTGGTTGTCCTTTCCCCTTAAAAATAAAATCCCCGCCAGATATTTTGCTTACTGATGTCAGCTCGGGACGAGGCATGGTTTTGAGTACTCTAGCAGTTTGTATGCCAATCTCGGCAGTTACCAAGTCTTGAGATAAAATATCAACTGGATGAACGTTTCTTATTGAATATAATTGAAACGGGCCATAAACTGAAGGCAAAAATAAAATTACAAACAATTTAGTGGCCCAAATTACCGCTACTATATATACCCCAGCCAAAGTTAATACCCGACGAATATTATAATCAAAAGCTATCTTAGTATACACCCCTTTTTCTTGAAGATAAGCTACTACACCGGCGGATTTTAGACTCAAATAAAGCGGCAACGACACTACGCCTAAAAACACCTCGAGAATGATTAAAACGAAAATATTATAAACTGCCCCCAACCCAGCCTGACTAATTACTAACTGTTTTTTACTGTAGATTTTATTGGTTAAAAGCAGAACTAAATTTAACCACTTATTTTTCATCTACTATGTATAAATGAATTAAGTTTTAATAATTTTTTTTACTTTTTCACTTAAGGTGCTTAGATCAGTATCGGATTTCACGAAATAATCCAACGCTCCAAGTCCTTTGGCTTTTTCTACGCTCTCTTTGTCTCCCAAATTGGAAAGCACTATGACGGGTATGTTTTTTAAAGCTGACTCTGATTTTATAGTTTTCAAGTATTCAAAACCATTCATTTTTGGTAAGAGTAAATCAAGCAAAACGACATCCGGTTTTAAACGCTCCGTCATTTTTAGAGCTGTTTCTCCATCTGTAGCCGAAGCAATAGTAAACTCACTATTATGAAATAACAAATAAAGGGCTCGGAGCAATACTTCATCATCTTCAACAATCAACATTACTTTTTGAGAAGTTTTTGGCATATTAAACTTTTAATTTAGATTTAACATAACTAACAATTTTTTCTATTTCGGTATTAGCTTTTATAAAATACTCGTCCGCCCCTAGCGCTTTGGTAGATTTTATATCCCCCGGCGTTCCTAAGTTGGATATAACCGCTACCGGTATTTTTTTAGTATCGCTATTCTCTTTCAGTTGTTTTAATACAGCAAAACCATCGATGCCTGGAATGATGAGATCCAAGAGGATAATATCAGGAGAAAATTTCTCTACCATTTCTGTTGCCTCTAAACCATTTTCTACGGTCATCACCTCAAACTTTTCCGCCAAAAAAGCGGCTGACAAAACTTTTAACAACAACGAATCATCCTCTACTATTAAAATTTTTTTAGGGTTAGTTTTTTTTCTTCCAAACATAAATAAAAATACCCGCTTAAAGAACACAGCTATTATAGCACAATTAGAAAATAAAAAAAATCACAGGCAATAGGCCTGTGATTAACTTTAAACAACTATACTAACTAATTTTCCTGCAACATAGATAACCTTTTTTGGCTCTTTACCCTCCAGCCATTTAAATACTTTTTCACTTTTTAGAGCCAAAGCTTTAGCCGCCTCTTCTTCGATATCTGCTGGCACCACCAAGGTATCACGTAATTTCCCATTTACTTGCACCGCTAGAGTAATTTCATCGTCTTTGGCCAATTCAGCATCATATTGTGGCCATTTAGATTCAAAAATACTACTTTCGTCGCCCAATTGCGACCACAATTCTTCAGTAATATGAGGAGAAAATGGAGATAGCAACTTTAATAATAACAAGTAATCTCCCTTATTTATCTTTTCGCATTTGTGCAATTCGTTCAAAAGTTCCATCATCGTGGAAATAGCGGTATTGAAACGCATGGCTTCAATATCCTCAGATACTTTTTTAATAGTTTGGTGAATCTGAGCAGTTATTTTTTTATCATTTTGAGCTTCTCCAATTTTTTCACTCAAATTCCAAACTCTTTCCAAAAATCTTCTCACCCCCACTACCCCTTTGGTACTCCAAGCACACGGTTGGTCAAATGGACCCATAAACATCTCATAGAGACGCATCGCATCGGCACCATATTCTTCCACTACATCATTGGGATTAATGACATTATTCCAACGTTTACTCATCTTGCGACCATCTTCGGCTAGAATAAGACCAACATTTTGCAGTCTGGTAAATGGTTCGTTGTTGGCTACTACACCAATGTCATATAAAAACTTATGCCAAAAACGAGCGTATATCAGGTGACGAGTGGCGTGCTCGGCACCGCCGACATAAAGATCGACTGGATTCCAATAATTCATCTTTTCATTATCCCAGCCATAATTACCTTGCTGATCCTTAGACATAGTATAAGCCAAATAATACCAGCAACTGCCGGCCCACTGCGGCATGGTGTTGGTCTCGCGTTGAGCTGGTCCACCACATTTTGGACAGGTAGTATTTACCCAATCAGCAATAGTCGCGAGCGGCGATTCACCCGTGCCGCTAGGTTCATAATTTTTTACTTTGGGTAATTCAAGCGGAAGCTGATCTTCCAGTATTGGTACCCAACCGTCTTTTTCACATTTAATAAGTGGAATCGGTTCACCCCAATAACGCTGTCTAGAAAATACCCAATCACGTAATTTATATTGAACTTTTTTCTCACCAATCTTTTTTTCTTGTAGATATACGATCATCTTGGCTTTGGCTTCGGCTGTTTTTAACCCATTCAAAAAATCACTATTCATTGAAATTCCTTCTCCCACAAAAAGCTCTTGTTTTTCTAAACCATCTATTGACTCTACAACTTGTATAATTGGTAAATTATATTTTTTAGCAAATTCAAAATCACGCTCATCATGCGCTGGCACCGACATAACGGCCCCAGTACCGTATCCATAGAGAACATAATCCGCGGCAAAAATCGGTAATTCTTGTCCATTCACCGGATTGACCGCTCGAATGCCTTTAATTTCCACACCAGTTTTTTCTTTTTGTAATTCCGTTCTCTCTAGATCACTCTTACTCTTGGTCTGGTCAATATATTTTTGAACTTCTGCTTGATTTTCAATTTTGTCCCAGTTGTCTTTGATAAATGGATGCTCAGGAGCAATCACCATATAGGTCGCACCAAATAAAGTGTCAGGCCGAGTGGTAAAAATCTGCAATTTTTCTTCACTGCCCTTGATATCAAAATTGACCAGTGCCCCTTCACTACGTCCAATCCAGTCGGTTTGCATCTTTTTGATATGTTCCGGCCATTGATTGAGTTCATCCAGGCCAGATAAAAGTTTTTCTGCATAGTCGGTAATTTTGAGCACCCACTGTCTCATTGGTCGGCGTTCAATCTCACTGCCACAGCGCTCGCATCTACCACCATCAAGATCTTCGTTGGCTAAACCGGTCTGACAAGAGGGACACCAATTAATTGGTGCAAATGATTCGTAGGCCAAACCTTTTTTAAACATCTGCAAAAAAATCCACTGTGTCCATTTGTAATATTTAGGATCAGTCGTATTTACTTCCCTATCCCAGTCATAGGTGAAGCCAAGTAGTCCTAACTGTTTTTTGAAAGTGGCAACATTTTTTTCTGTGGCCACACTAGGATGGACTTTATTTTTTATCGCATAATTTTCAGCTGGTAGGCCAAATGCGTCCCAACCCATAGGATGCAATACATTGTAGCCCTGCATCATTTTCATGCGACCGACGATATCGGTAGCAATATAACCTTTGGGATGACCAACATGCAGCCCGGCGCCAGAGGGATACGGAAACATATCCAAAACATAATATTTTGGCTTGCCCGCGGTCTCTTTGGTCTTGTACAAACCGGACTCTTCCCAGTTTTTCTTCCATTTTTTCTCAATTTCTTTATGGTTGTATTGCTTCATAGACATAAAAATATAAAGATAATCTACCGTAAAATCTCAGAAAAAGCAAGAAAGCTGCTATGATCACAGCTACTGTTTTATCTTTGGCACTTGGGACAATAGTGTGTCCCCCGTCCGGCATGTTTCTTTTTTAAAATAATAGTTTTGCATTTTTTGCATTTCTCGCCGTCGCGACCATAAACATTGAGAAAATTTATATGGCTGCCGGTATTACCATCACTATCGACGTAATTATTAAAGGTCGTACCACGATTTTTTATAGAAATTTTTAAAACATGCTCAATACATTGAAAAAGCTTTTTTATTTCTTCTTTTTTTATACTATTCACCTTTCGAAAAGGTAAAACATGTGCACAAAAACAAGCTTCATCAGCATAAATATTTCCAATACCGGATATCGATTTCTGATTAAGTAAAAGCGCCTTGATATTAGTCTTTCGTTTCTTAAACAATTCGCTAAAAGCTTCTAAAGTATAATCGCTAGTAAGCGGCTCAATGCCAAAATTATTTTTCACAATCTTTTCTTTTTCTTCTTTACTAACCAATTTTAGGTAACCAAACCTGCGCAGATCATTAAAAAATAGTTTACCGCCATCACCAAAAGTAAAAATTGCCCTAGTAAATTTATTTGGCACCGCGGTATCCATCGCCGTCTGGCTATGGCCGCCGGCAACAATTTGCGCTTTTTTCCTATATATCAGCTGGCCAGTCATTTTTAGATGCACCAGCAAATAACTGTATTTACCTGTTTTATCTAGGGCAAACATAAGCAGTTTGCCACGACGCTCAATATGAGAAAAATTATTACCATTTAACACGGACAAAAAATCACTAGTTTTGTTATGAACGCTCTTGCCGGCTAAAATATCAATCGCTTTTATTTTTTGTCCCGCAATCTTCTTTTCAAGATCACGACGAATAGTTTCTACTTCAGGCAATTCCGGCATAATTATATTTTCATCTTACTAGCCACTCTCTCAATCGCCTTCACAAAAGCGGCTGTTCTCATTGGAGTGCCATATTTTTCTTTGGTCTCCCATACCTCATTAAACGCAGCGACCATAAGTGGCTCAAGCTTGGCCAACACTTCGGTTTCACTCCATTTAAGATTTTTTACATTTTGCTCCCACTCAAAACAACTCACTGTTACTCCACCAGCATTACTCAATACATCCGGCACTACCACCACACCCCGAGATCTCAAAATTTCATCCGCTTCGGGAGTAGTCGGACCATTGGCCATTTCCACCACTACTTTGGCTTTGATAGCGGCGGCATTATCGGCCGTAATCTGATTTTCCATCGCTGACGGCACCAAAATATCTACCGGCAATTCCAGCAATTCACTATTGGATACATTTTGTATTCCAGGGATTGAATTCAAATTTCCGTTTTTTTCTTTGTGAGCAAAAATTGTATCCAAATCTAAACCAGCTTCATTATATACCCCACCTTTACTATCACTAATAGCCACGACTTTATAACCATCAGCTGATAACAGTTTAGCCATAAACCCACCTACATTACCCATACCTTGAATCGCTACTTTTGTTTCCTCTGGTTTTAGACTCAATTTTTTAGCCAGTTCACGCACCACATATACCCCACCTTGAGCAGTGGCTTGTTCGCGTCCTTGCGAACCGCCATCTGAGACTGCTTTGCCAGTAATCACACCCGGATCAGCATGACCGACTAATTTTTCATACTCATCACGCATCCATCCCATAATCTTTGGGGTGGTATACATATCCGGAGCCGGCACATCTTTGTCTGATCCAATCTCACGCCAGATCTTACGTATATATTCACGTGACATTCTCTCCAGTTCACCTTCTGATAATTTTTTTGAATCCACGATAATACCACCTTTACCACCACCCATTGGAATATTTACTGTAGCACATTTAATGGTCATCCAAAAAGACAAGGCTCTCACTTCGTCCAAAGACACATTTTCGTGATAGCGAATCCCACCTTTATATGGTCCTAAAGCATTGTTGTACTGACTACGAAAGCCAGTGAAAACTTTTACTTCACCACTGTCCATTTTTACTGGCACCGATACGGTCAATACCCGATCAGGTTGTTTCAAAATTTCGTGAACGTTTTTATCTAAATTCATTATCTTAGCTGCCTTGTCTAACTGTAACAAGGCATTTTCAAAAGGATTTAACATAAATATAATTTTAATTAATATTATAATAATCATACCTCAAAGAAAAAACCCCGTCAAAGCTAGACTAATCATACCAAAATAGTGTATAATCCAATGATAATAAATAAAATTTTATGTGTTATAATCCTACCATTTCTCTTACCACCGCCATTATTGAATGGACTTTGGCGATAATTTTGCCTTGGAAGTATACCAAGACTCGTACGCGCTTTTTTTCTAGTGCGCTGATGTTTTTCTTGGGTTTATATCAATTTACTGAGTTCATGTTTTGCAAAACCAACCAAGCCGACCTATGGATGAGAATCGGATTCATGGCTTACAGTTTATTACCAGCCATTGGTTTGCACACCACACTGCACTACCTAAAAATTAAATTCAATATTTTTTGGATTTATATTATTCCGGTACTATACATAATAGGTGCTGCCAGCACGACTAATTTTGTGGTTGAAAGTAAATGTTATGATATCTTTGTGACGGCGCGAAATATTTTCTCCAACATCAATTCACCGCTAGCCTCGTTAAGATTTGGCATATACACCGCTTACTATTTTGGTTTCATATTAATAGCTTGTCTAATAGGTATTAGAGCATATCTAAAAGAAACTAACCAAAAAAGACAAAAGATTTTGTTAACCTTTCCGATTGCTGTTTTTCTGATGTCCTTCCCAACTTTTATTTTAATAATAATTTTCCCAGCTCTTAATATTCAGTTCCCTTCAGTCTTGTGTCACTTTGCTTTACTATTAGCACTGACCATATTTATTGGAGCACGGTGGGACGACGAGCTTAACCATAAAAAATAACAATAAAAAAATAAGCTGTATTTACAGCTTATTTTTTTATTGAAATATTATTTCTTCATCGCCTTAGTAGCTTTTTTCATTTTTTTAGCCGTCTCAGCTACTGCCTTGGCCACTGCTTCTTTCGCACTTTTATTTAACTTTTGTGAACTGTCATCCAACCAATCATTGGCTTTCTTAGTGACAACTTTTTTTACTAATCCCGAAGCACCTTCTGAGAGTAGGGTCATCAATCCGGACATGTGCTCAACCTTACCGCGAATATAATTTATCGCCTCAGTCAAAGCTTGCAAACGCACTCTGAATTCTTCTACTATCTCATTGGCATTGCGTAATAAACGCATCAAATAATAACACATCCAACACAAGAAAAAAGTAAACCACAATACACAAAAAGATATAACCAAATATAAAATATCTTTAGAAGTTGAAAACATATTTCCCTCTTTTAAAAA
>Ga0210057_1002338_pt1 | contig 27266 bp, 32 predicted proteins | sample CryGeyCG2114_010_2_FD_183968 | JGI IMG/M metagenome (GOLD analysis project Ga0210057, IMG submission 183968) | Groundwater microbial communities from aquifer - Crystal Geyser CG10_big_fil_rev_8/21/14_0.10 (SPAdes) (version 2) | ecosystem: Environmental > Aquatic > Deep subsurface > Groundwater ...
TGGTACTCGCAGTGGTAGACCGCATGGGCCTGCTTTCGGTAGTCCACAGCTTCATGGTAGCAGGAGGATTCGGGAATCCACTTCCTCCCCCGGCTGACGCCGGGGGTATCAAGTTAGGAAGAATGAAGTTGGCCTTGATTGGGGTGATGAAACAAACCTTTCGCAACGAAGAGAATATGAAAAAAATGATAGCTGGCATTGGGATGGCGTAAGTGACGCTTCCGGTATTACATGGGGTGGTTGTCTTGAATCCATCGATAAGATGTTCAGAAACGATATTCAATTTCCCTCTCTCGAGGATTTTGAAAACGTAATCTTGTTTACGGAGACTTCAGAAGAAATACCTTCGGCTGAATATGTTGAGCGGATATATCGTGAGCTTGGAGAGCGGGGAATCTTAGAAAAAGTACAAGCCATTTTAGTTGGTAGACCTAAAGCTTGGGAATTTGATAAGCCACAATCTCAAGAACAACGGCAAGTGTATCGAGAGGAGCAAAGGAAGGTAATTATTGAAGTTGTTCGAGAATACAATACAGGTATTCCAATTATTCAGAATCTGGACTTTGGCCATACTGATCCGCAGATACCGTTACCGTATGGCGGGAAGGTAAGGATAGATGCCACAGCCAAAAAGATATTTGCTGATTTTTAGGTCATGAAAGTTATTTGCACAACCCTCCATGGTGAATCGAAAGAGGTTGATGCCAAAGATATCACTATGCGCCCGGCTGTGTATGGCATTGTTGAACATGACGGCAAGCTGCTGCTGGTAAATACAAAAAGCACAGGGAAATGGTTTTTCCCTGGTGGAGCTATTGAGCAAGGTGAGATGTCGAAAAATGCACTCATTTGAGAAATTCATGAGGAAACTGGCATTAAAGTAGAAGTTGGCCAGCTATTTAAAGTCCACGAAAGTTTTTTCTACTACGATCCGTGGGAAAAGGGATTCCAGAATATTTCTCTTATCTACATTTGCCAGCCAAAAACGTTTGAAACGTCGGATGCTTACAATGAAGCGCGCGATGAGGCAGAAAAAGCCCAATGGATTAACATTGGTGATTTAAAGCCAGAACAATTTCAGGATTTTGCTGGTGACATATTTCAAGAGTATGCAAGCAGGTAATTTTGGCAAAGTCAGAGAGGCGTATGCAGAAGCGCGGCAAGCATTTCCGGCGGAGGTCTTTGATCATCTCTGGTCGAAGGTTGCAGTGGATTCACCGTGCGTCTTAGATTTAGGCTGCGGTACTGGTATCGGCACACGGCAATTGGCTGAACGAGAGGGCGCTGTCATTTTTGGTTGTGATGCTGACAAGATGATGATTGAAGAAGCGCAGCAAACTTCGCCCACTTTATCATATTTTGTTACTCCGGCGAGCAAGCTGCCTTTTGACACAGATTCTTTTGATATGATCACAGCCTTTAGTGCTTTTCACTGGTTTCGTGACGGTAAATCGTTGGCAGAAATACAACGGGTGCTGAAGCCCGGCGGCTTGTTTGCTGCTATTAACAAGAATGATGTTGGGGGATTCAGAGTTGGCTATCGGGAGAATCTGGAATGGTTGCTTGGCAAGCAGATTATCAGTCCTAAAACAGGATTACGATCCGGCGGAGATTTTGAAAGAAAGCGGCTTCACCCAAGTGCAGGAAAAATCAATTACGACTGAGGAGGTTTTTGATCTGGAAAGCGCCTTGAAGCATATTCAATCGGCAAGTATTTGGGGTGAGGTTCCTGATGATAAAGAAGCTGACGCTACTCAACTGATGCGGCAGCATATCCTGGATGCTATGATCGACGGTCGTATTCTGCGGCAATTGAAGGTTCAGGTAGTTACTGGAATTTCGCAGAGCTTTTGACACAATGCAATATCCGTGCTTTATTACACGTTCTATAGCAATTCCGCTATAGTTTGACCTTTTCACTTTCGATACCATTAGAGCAAAGGAAACTCTCATGCTGATTAACGACCATCTGCAAGACATCGAATCCCGTCTCGGCAACGGTGAATTTATGCGGCCTGACTACGCGAAGTACAGCTTCAGGCAAATACCAGCTCTGGTTGAGCTGTTGCTTCGTGTTCACTCCGGCGATCACCCATTTGGTAAAACAGTGCTGGATCGTGTGTCGCCAAATCCCAAAAACGTGGTGACGCTCATGATCGACGGCTTCGGCTACAACCAGTGGCTCAAGTACGGCGAGCAGCACCCATTCCTGAACCGCGTGCTGGAAAGAGGAAACCTGATGCCAATTACAGCCCTGTTTCCTTCCACCACATCGGCTAGTGTGACAACCATCAACAGCGGCCTGACACCACAAGAGCATGGTCTTATGGAATGGAATCTGTACATGCGGGAGCTGGATGAAATCATCACGACGCTGCCGTTCATGTCCATGCGCAAAGACGCGCAGCCGGACGAACTGGCAGGGCGGGGCGTTGATGCTAGTATCCTCTTCGATGGCACGTCGCTGCACACGCGGCTGAAAAACAACGGCATTGCATCGCATGTTGTTCTGCGAGACTCGTACGCTCAAAGCGCGTACTCCAAAGTCTCACAAGCTGGTGCAGATGTCATTTCGTACAGCAGTTCATCTGACATGATGGTGCTGCTGCGGAATAAGCTCGCATCTGTTCAAGGCAAGGCGTACTTCTACGTCTATTGGGATGCGGTTGACCATATGTGTCATGTGCATGAGCCGCACAGCGAGTGCTACTTAGCCGAGCTGAACAGCTTTACCCACATGCTCCAGACGGAATTTCTGGACAAGGTGGATTGCAAGACGGCTGAAGAAACAGTGCTACTGGTAACGGCTGATCATGGGCATGTACCCATGTATCCTGACCAGACAATTTACCTGAATGACATTCCGGAGCTTGAAGAAATGCTCGCTGTCAGCTTGGCGGGGAAAACAATCTACCCTTACGGCAGTCCGCGCGATGTGTTTCTGCAAGTAAAGGAGGATCGACTCGACGACGCTCTGGAGTTGCTGTCCAAACAGCTCTCTGGCAAGGCCACCGTGCAGAAATCCCAAGAGGAAGCCGACAAGGGGTTGTTTGGTATTGGCAATGAGCATCCGGAGTTTCGCCACCGCATCGGCAATGTGCTGATTTTGCCCCATGAAAATCAGACGGTGTGGTATCAGCATTCCGGACACGACCGCTCCAAGCTACGCGGTATGCACGGCGGCATGAGCCGGGAAGAGATGCTGACGGTGCTTGGCTTTGCCAATTTGAGTGACTTGCTTTAACTGATCGAAAACCCACGCCCCGACTGGCTACACGCTGGTCGGGGATTTTTCTTTATCTGGCCTATAAATCGGCCTCTTATGCAGCGCCAGCTTGGTTCGAACTTTCTCCGATCCGTGGAGCGTATCAATTTTGTTCTGGTCAACCCATTCCTATCCAGTGGGACATGGTGTGGGCCACAAGAGCAAAACAGCCCTATAAGGCACAAAATCACCGCCAAAGTCCAGGCGGTGTTTTTGTGATCGGTAACTTCTTGATTGCTGGTTCTGTAGGATAAACTACCTACCGGGGATCGGATTCGAACCTTCAGAGCGGCGGTAAATACCGCTCGATTTTCTCAACAAGTTGAATGATTGTTTGAGAGAAATTAGCTCTATCATCTCTCTTGCCTAACTTATTTGCCTCTCGTTCTATCTCGAGCAGATTTTCATAATACGAGCGAAGGCGAGATAGAGCGGATGACTCACGACCCTTTCTCATGCGCTGTTCATATATGCGCAAATCATTTCGAGCATGAATCGCTGGTCGTGTTAGGTTAGCTTGATCGTACCCTTTGAGTAACTTGTCTTTCTTCGCTTGTTTGGCAAGAACGATGATTTCTTCTAATAAAGCCTTGTAGTCTTCATCGTTGATTAATGAGGTGGTATTTTCGGTGACATTGATAGTTTCTGTCATGACTTCACCAAAGTGCGTTTGGCCATCTTTCACCGATGACACCGTCTCATTATCGTCGGCATAGGTGGTAATGATGGTGTATTCACCCTCGCCCGTGCCGGTGTACGTAATCTCATATTTACCTGTGGGCGGATCAGCGATTGTGATATCAATCGGATCGTCGGGATCGTTTGGATCGTCATCATATTCGGCGTTATCTGATCCAAAATCATTTTGGTCTTGGGATAAAATCTCGCCGTTAGGTCCTTCGATTGTGGCTTCAAGTGGAGAGAGGATAGTGATGCCGAAGAGTTTTTTGGGCGGTTCATATTCAAATTTCTCTTTCACAGCTTCAAGCCCAAGCAATTCCAAAACTACATCCTGGGCGGCAGTGGGCAAATTCATATGGTCTGTTTCCGTAAGGGTTGTATTGTTGCTGCCGACGTGGGCGCTAGTAAGCAGCACAGTTGTATCACCATTAGTTGCATTGGCAGTCGGCGGATCAGGATTAGCATGTCCGTCGCGCCAGCGATTGCGTTGCGTGTCTTCGGCTGTCCGTTCTTCAACGAGTGATACTTCACTCAGTGTGTTTTGTCCATTGCCGCCAACTGTTGCTAGCTCAACTCCTCGATCAGTAATGAGGTTAAAGGCGGAGCGCAGTGTTTGTAAAAAAGAGTTTTGTTCTGTTAGATCCGCTACCGCTACAGCTTCGTCATTCCGAGTGACAACAGGATTTACCGGAAGCAAATCCTTGAGTGATGGGAAGAAGGAGCGAAAGGTGGTAGGACGAGTGGCATTTCGCATGTTTCTGGTCTTTTTTAAAGCTCCCTCAATACGATTAATATGGAATATAATTCCTGAAGTCCAAGTTTCCGGATACTGCCCACCTTCCCACGCCTGATACGCACCAGACGCACCAGCATGAGGGGTGCCTAATGTTACGAGCTGATCCACGTCGTTGTCGTAATTGTCACCTTGAATGTATGCGCGGGCAACAAGACCGCCCATACTGTGAGCAACTAGGTCAACTTTGCTTGCTCCTGTTTCGGTTTTCACTTCATCGATTTTGGGCTTCAGATACTGTGTGGCAGAAATATCATTGGACTGTCGCCAGTCATAGTGAGCAACGAAGAGATCTTCATCCAGCTCATAGCCAACTTCTTCCAACTTCTTGATTAGTGCGCTAAATGTATTACCTCTGAATACAAACCTCAGATCTCCACCAGGCTCATCCTTTTTCATCAGCTTCTTGTTGTAGGAGGAAATAAGGGGCGGGACTAGAATGATCGGATCTCGTTCTGGCTCAGCTTCTTCACACCACGGTCCAGGATTAAAACTACAATCACAAAAGGGGTGATCTGGATTAAGATTACAATCCGGTAATTGAATTATTTGCGCTGAAGCAGTGCTTGGAGCTATGAGAACGCAAACTGCGAGTAAGAAGGTGATTATTAGCTTTCTTCCGATCATATTCTGACCATAGCAAAAGGTGAGGTACAATGAAATATATGAGCTGGTTCAAGATGTTAAAACCGACTAGATGGAAAATAATTCTTGCGCTGATACCATTTATATTTCCACTGACGCAAATGGTGGCGAAGCTCGATATCGAATATGGCATCATACCAGTTGAACTTGATGTGTTAGCGGCAGTAGTATTCTTTTTTCTTGCCATTGAAAGTATCGTTGCTCAACCACTCGCTTTTATTTTTGAATCGATTCCAGGTTTTTGGTCAAACAATGTCTTGATCGCTTACCCTAACGGTCCCTTACTTCCCGGCAGTTTTGCAGTAGCGACAACCTACTCAATTCTGATTTATCTCATTTGGTCGCTGGTCAGTTTTCGGAAAGGTAAAAGGCGATAATTACTTGCGCGCCACATGGTAGTTTTTATCGATGAATCCGGTATTCATAAATCAATCGATCATTCAGTTTTTGCTTTGGTCTACATCTCTACCGAGGATAGAGAGGTTCTTGAGCGCGCAGTTATCGAGATTGAGAAAAAGCTCAATACTACGGACTTTCACTGGTCAGATCATTCGTGGAAAGTCCGTGAGAAATTTATCCGTGAGCTGGCCAAGCTGCCCTTTACTGCCAAAATTGCGATCTTTAAAAATCCGATCAGAGAGTGTAATCCTTTTTGTGTAACTGGCATACCTGGTTAATTAAATCAGACCTTCTGCATAATTACCATTTCGCATATACTTAAAGGACACTAATCCTTCACTTCAATACAAACATGACGACACAAAAACTGGCGCGCCTCGCCCTGCGCTCGAAGATTTTCCATACATTAACGGGACTGACACCGTGTCAGTTCATCACCCTGTTAGCTGAGATGCGTCCCCTCTGGGAGCAAGCCGAGTACACTAGAAAAAACAGGCCTGACAGAAAGAAAGCCATTGGCCAAGGCCCCAAGTCTAAGCTCGATCTGGCTGGTGGTTTATTCATGACACTGCTGTTCTACCGCACCTATGCCGGACAAGTCTTCATCGGTATGGTGGTGGGCCTAGACGACAGCAACGTCTCCAGAAGAATCCGTACGCTAGAACCCATTCTCCAACGGGTCTTCCGCATCCCGGAAAAGCGTATTGATCTGACAGAGGATGAAATCTGGGAACTGATCGTGGATGCCACTGAACAACATACGCAGCGCCGCAAAGGAACCAAAGTCTCGGGCAAGAAAAGACAGCAGACCATCAAAACCCAAATCCATGTTAGCCGGCGCGGTGTCATGAAAGCCGTTTCCAAGTCCGTGACGGGAAACGTGCATGACAAGAAGCTGTACGATGACAGCCGAACCTTTTGTCGCGGGCCTGATGGCAGCGTGGTGAAAGTAAACAAAAAAGGAGACTCGGGTTACCTCGGAACGGAATGTTGCGTCCCCGCCAAGAAACCAAAGTCTCGTTCTTTAATGATGCACGAAAAATACTACAACCGCCAACACGCCAAGAAGCGCATTGGCGTTGAGTACGAGATTGCCCATCTGCAGCAGTTTCAGATCTTAGGTCAGCGCTTTCGTCACAACCCTGGCAGACACAACCTCATCTTCCGCAACGTGGCTGGTTTGAGAAATCTTGTCCGTACCTCTCCGGCGTAAAGCTTTGAGGGGTAAGGGGGAGATTGCTCAACTAACTATTAATTGTGCAGATGGTCTCATCCGTTACCGTGATGTTAGAAAACTTGAAGCAACATGATCTCTATTTGGGTTTTGGTTCTTGCCCTTGTCGGATTGGCAGATGCTTCATATCTCCTCTACAAAAAGGTACGAAACGAGAAAGTGACGTGTCTTATTGGGGAGAATTGCGACGCAGTTACGAAGAGTAATTACGGCTACCTTTTTGTGATTCCTAATGAGGTAGTCGGTATTGGATTCTACGTGTTGGTACTGGTCCTGTTTTATCTCTCGTTTCTGGGTATTGCTTCAGTCCTGGATTTCCCCGTGGGAGTCTTGCTGCTCCTACTCGCAATCCCAGCTTCACTTACTTCACTCTATTTGCTGGGGATCCAGGCCTTCATTCTCAAGAAATGGTGTGACTACTGCATCTTCTCGGTGTTTGTGAACTTTTCTATTCACTATGCGGCGATGCTGGGCGAAAGCTGGCCGCATTCGCCGTAGTGTCGTTACGCTGGATAAGTAGGAAAACTACCGTTATAGTTATATCCAATGTGGTCAGCTGTTAAAAAGACTCTTTTTCACCCCTCAATTCTCGGCTTCGGCCTGTTGGCTGTGTTTGTGATTGCGGCAGTAGGCTGTGGGAGCGGCATGTTGCCGTCGGCGTCGGTAATGCATGGCGGCGACATGGAGTGCTCGAGCATGTTCACTGATCAATTTATTGTCTCTCAAAAAGATTTAGGATCGGGCTTGGCCTTAGTACTCCTGACAGCGGCCCTCTTTGTGTTATCTGCTTGGTCGGGATTGCTGGTGGGCCAGCTATTGTCTAGACAACACACTATTCATCGTTTGCTAAAAGCTCGTAATAGACTCCTGCGACTTCACGACCCCACGCTGCAGCAATTTTCAGCAGGCATACTCCACCCACAAATTTATTAGTCTTTGCCTTTTCGTGCTGATGCTACCTCATTAGTAGCGTCTATTCGGCACGAGTATTCTTTTAATTCCTAACTTCCTATGAATCAAAAAATTACAACAATTCTCTTACTCGGTGGTGCAGCAGCGATGGTTGGATACTTCTATCTCGATTCGCGCGGCACAGCTGTAAGCGAACTGCAAGCGCTACTGGACCAGGATGCACTGGCTGCCCGGTTTGAGTACTTAAGTCAGCAAGGAACAAATAGTTGCGGCGGTGGCAAAGACATCGTCAAAACATTGGCCGATGAAGGCAGGATGCAAGGCTCCTGCTGTGGAGCGATGAGCCTGCACAGCTACGAGGAGCAAATTGAAGGACTCAAAAAATATGCTGCATTAGAGATTATCCCGCCTGATCCCTATGATGTTCCGGTTGCGTGGGCGCAGAAGATGATCGAGTACAACGATACAACCACCTTAACGCCAGACCAGCAAGCTTTGTACGACGAAGCAGTTGAGATGTCTCACGAGGGTGGTCCCTGCTGCTGCAAGTGCTGGCATTGGTATGCCTACGAGGGGTTGGCTAAGCACCTCATTATCAACGAGAACTTCTCGGCCGAACAGATAGCAGAGCTCTGGGATATGTCCGACGCCTGTGGCGGGGAGCATAGCCATTAACCATTAAATATTCACACACCTATGACATCAGAATCTGAACCAACAACCACAACCAAACAAACATCGCAAGTATTCGGCGTACCGGCGGCCATTGTTATTGCTGGCGGCCTTATCGCCGCCGCAGTCTATTTCGGCGGTGGTACGATAGGATCTTCAACAAATGAAGTTGCCGGAACAGCTCCTGCTGGGAATACAGCCGGTACGGCGGTTGCGCCAGCACAACCAGCGGAACCGGCCGTCGGCGAGGTGCGGGACGTCACCGCCGAAGACCATGTTCGCGGCAGCAGTAATGCCAAAGTCACCGTCATCGAATACTCCGACCTTGAATGTCCCTTCTGCAAGCGCTTCCATCCGACAATGCAGCAGCTCGTTGATGAATACCCGAATGACGTACGCTGGGTGTACCGACATTTCCCGCTTGAGCAGCTGCACAGTAAAGCAACTAAGCAGGCAGAAGCGACCGAGTGCGCCGGTGAGCAGGGTAAATTCTGGGAAATGACGGATAAAATCTTTGAAGTAACACCATCTAACGACGGACTTGATATGAGTACCTTGCCAAACCTGGCTCAGCAAGTTGGTGTAGCCAACATTCAACAATTCCAGTCCTGTCTTGATTCGGGAAAATACGCCGACCGTGTGGCGGCTGATGTCGCTGATGCCACGGCGGCTGGCGGGCGCGGTACTCCCTACAGCGTGGTGATTGCGCCGAGTGGCGAGAAGTTTCCGATCAGCGGCGCCCAGCCATATGCTTCGGTCAAGCAAATTGTCGATAAAGCGCTGGGCAGTTAATGCTCGAAAAAGTAACAGCGGTCAGGCAGTCGCTCCGTCAAGTCTTTAGCGACTATCGCTATAGTATAGTTGCTATAGCGGCTGCCTTGCTGGCTTTCTCGTTATCAGTCTGGCTGCGTAATGTGAGCTTGATTGTGGCTACATTCACCTCATCACTGTTCAGCTTGAGTGACAGGGTACTGCTGCTCTTGCGCCTGCTGGGCAGCATCGTGACGACTAATACTGCACTGACAGCCATCCTGACTATTGGCATGTCACTGCTGTTTGGAGTGAACATGGCTCTCCTGGCCTACTATTTCGTTCAGCGCCGCAAACTGCCCGCTGCCAAAGAAAGTGCAACCACGATCGGCGGCCTTATCGCTGCCGTTTTCGGTATTGGTTGTTCCGCCTGCGGCACGCTTGTCTTGAGCGCAATGTTAGCGTCAGTCGGCGCGGCCGGCTTGTTAGCCTTCTTGCCGCTCGGCGGCGGAGAGTTTCTGATATTAAGCATTGTGCTGTTGGCTGCTTCTATCTACTGGATAGCTAAAAGTATTCAGACCAGTGCCGTTTGTACCCCGAACGAGCTAACTAATATACCTTCCTTGTAATCTCTAACCACTACTAATATGAACAATGAACCCGATCCAAATGGATCGCCGTCTGAAGACAAGGCAATCAAAGCACTGCTTAAAAAACAGAAACGAGAGGAAAGACAGCGGCAGCGAGAGCAAGCACGTTTAGCAGCGCAGCGCAAAAAGAATATCACCCGCGCTCTGCTTTGGGGTATTCCGATTGTCCTAATTGCACTTGGCGCCTGGGCGATTACCCGCTTGCCGAAAATATCAAACGAAGATGATCCGCTTATCTCCCGCCGCGGCATTCATTGGCACCCCAATCTTGAAATATCGATTAAAGGAGAGCGTGTCACTATTCCAGCTAATATTGGCCTTGGCGGAGGCATCCACGCTGACACTCACACGCATAAAGAGAATGACCAGATTCACTTGGAAATGAGCCGCCCGGTGCGGTTGAGCGATACGCGGCTAGTCAAGTTCTTTGAGGCATGGGGTGAAATGTTCAATTCCGAATGCATCCTTGATAACTGCAATGGAGAAGAGGGTACGGTCAAAATGTTTGTGAATGGCCAAGAGAGCTTCGAGTTTGAGAACTACCATATGAACGATGGCGACAAGATTGAAATTCGGTACGAGTAATTCGCACTTGATATATTCCGCGGCTATGATACATTCGTACTAACGAATATGTGCCAGGAAGTCTTTCAATTACACGCAGATTTGCTCAAGGCATTAGCTCAACCCCGGCGCCTTGAGATTATTAACTTGCTTCAAAACCAGGAACTATCGGTAACGGAAATGCAAGGCATGTTAGCTTTACCCCAGGCTAATTTAAGCCAGCATTTACAGGTTTTACGCAAGCAAGGGGTGGTGGCAAGCAGACGAGAGGGAAAACAAATATTCTATCGTTTAGCTCATAAAAACTTCTTGAAGGCCAACAGTCTATTACGAGATGTTTTAATAGAGCAGTACGAAAAAACGCCACTGGAAAAAATTGTACAGACTGATGTAACACAGCTGTTGCCGGTAGTCATTGACCCTGTCTGTGGTATGCGTGTGAGTAAAAAAACTGCAGCAGGATCTTATTTCCATGACGGTACGCATTATTACTTTTGCGCCAGTGGTTGCCTTGGGAAATTTAAAAAGTCTCCGCAAAAATATTCTGTAACTTCACAATCCCATGAACGCACTAAAGCCTAATACGTATATCGGTATTGCTATTGCTATCCCCCTGATAGCCGGTGCGGTTTGGGTAGCTAATCGCTATCCAAGGAGCGAAGACGTCCAACGAGGAGTCAAGGTATTCTCATCCGATACGAGCGATTTACCAGATGCAGTCCCGATGCCTATTGTTGCATTGAACAATGGCGACACCTATGCGTTAGCAGCTCAGCAGGTGAAAAAAAACATCAACGGTCAAGTAGTTAAGATGTTGGCCTACAACGGCTCTGTTCCGGGTCCATTTATTAAGGTAAAGCAAGGATCAGAAATTACCGTTAACTTTACCAATAACACCGATGTCGAAACGACGCTCCATTCGCACGGCGTACGGGTAGATAACGCCTTCGATGGTATTCCCGATCTGACCCAAGATCCTATCCCAGTCGGTGGATCGTTTACTTATCGTCTCAAATTCCCCGACGCCGGCATCTACTGGTACCACCCGCATATTCGCGAAGATTATGCGCAAGAGTTAGGACTATACGGTAATTTTATCGTTGAACCACAGGACGCAAGGTATTGGTCACCGGTCAATCGTGAAGTGCCGCTCGTACTCGATGATATTTTACTAGAAAATAGCCAGATCGCAGCCTTTGCTGAAAAGGATGCCAGCCATACGTTGATGGGGCGATTTGGAAATACCATGTTGATCAATGGCGACACCACATTCAATCTAGATGCGAAGACTGGTGAAGTCGTCCGATTCTATATCACAAATACTGCCAATACTCGCACTTTCAAGTTCAGTATTCCAGGTGTAAAGATGAAGCTTATTGGCAGTGACGGCGGAATGTACGAACAAGAGGCGTTTGTCGATAGTGTGACTATTAGCCCGTCAGAGAGAGCCACGGTGGATGTTTTGTTTACGTCAGAAGGAACATACCCACTACAACACAGGACTCCGGATCGAACCTATTCCCTTGGCACAGTCGCTGTGAGCAGTGTATTAGCTTCGCCTTCTTATGCAACACGATTCGAAGAAGCGCGGGTGAATGAATCCGCGCAGTTAGAATTAACAGCATTTCGCCCACTTTTGGCTAAGGCAGTAGATAAGAGCCTCAAAATCAGCGTTGATATAGGCAGGATGAATATGGTGCAAAGTAGTAATGAACACATGATTTTTCATCACCTGCTTGGCAAGGAAGTATCTGCGCAGATGAGCGATCCCACAGCAGGTCACGGCGGGCATATGATGCCAGACGGCAGTATGATGAATACTAACATGATGATGGGCAGCGGCGAGCCGATTGAGTGGGAAGATGACATGGTGATGATGAATGCCAATTCCAACACGGAGTCGGTGCAGTGGAAATTGATAGACGAAGCTACTGGCAAAGCCAACATGAATATCGACTGGACGTTTAAGCAGGACGACAAGGTGAAGATAAGAATCACAAATGACGCTCATTCGATGCATCCGATGCAGCACCCCATTCATCTGCATGGCCAGCGCTTCTTGGTCACTAGCACGAACGGTGTACCGAATAAGAATCTAATATGGAAGGATACGGCACTGATCAAAACAGGAGATACCGTTGAGTTGTTGGTTGATATGTCGAATCCTGGAGAGTGGATGCTCCATTGCCATATTGCCGAACACTTGGAAGACGGCATGATGATGCCGTTTACTGTCACATCGTAGTTTTATTATTTTAACTATGTTCTTGCTATGAATCACATGCAGCATACCAATCAAAAAACATATACCTGTCCGATGCATCCCAATGTTCGGCAAAATACACCGGGGATGTGCCCAGAGTGTGGGATGGCGTTGGTAGAGTCGAGGGACGAAGCCGCACATGGTGGTGAGCATGACCCCACTTCGCCTCATGGGCTTCGCGGGGCGGATAAGCACGCGGGGCACAGTACCAACATCTTCGCCAAAAAGTTTTGGGTGAGTTTGGCGCTGACTATTCCAATCGTTCTATACTCACCTCTTCCCCAAACCTTTTTAGGCTGGTTGCCACCAATATTTCCCGGGTCATCGCTTATCCCAGCATTGCTTGGTTCGATTGTCTTCTTTTACGGCGGTTGGATTTTCTTAAGTAGTGCTTGGCGAGAACTTAAAGGCAAAGCTCCAGGCATGATGACCCTCATCTCATTAGCCATTATCACGGCGTATACGTATAGTGTTTTCCAAGTCTTGCGCGGACAAGAAGAAACACTGTTTTGGGAACTCACGACACTAATTGTTGTCATGCTTCTCGGTCATTGGATGGAGATGCGAGCCGTTAAGGGAGCGCAGGGAGCGTTGCAGGAATTATCGAAGCTCTTGCCCGATGCGGCAGAAGTTGAGAGAAATGGAAAAACAGAAACCATTACACTTGATCAGCTTAAAACAGGTGACGTAATAATTGTGCGTCCAGGCGGCAAGGTGGCGGCAGATGGTGAAATTATCGAAGGTGAGTCCGACATAGATGAATCCCTAGCAACTGGTGAATCAAAGCCAGTATCAAAAAAAGTAGGCGATATCGTTATTGCGGGGACTAATAATGGCGACGGTTCACTCAAAATTAAGGTGACTAAGATCGGGGAAGACACTTTCTTAGCTGGTGTTATGCGATTAGTGCAGGAAGCCCAAGCCAGTAAGTCAAAACTGCAACTGTTGTCTGACAAAGCTGCTTTCTATTTGACGATCGTTGCCGTAGCTGCTGGACTGCTTACACTTTTTGTTTGGATTCCGCTGCGTGGCGCTGATTTTGGTTTTACCCGAATGGTGGCGGTACTTGTTATCGCGTGTCCGCATGCGTTGGGTTTAGCAATTCCGTTAGTGGCCTCAATATCAACAAAGATGGCGGCTCAAAATGGCTTTCTTGTTCGTCAGCGTTTGTCACTTGAGGCTGCCCGCAACATAGACGTGGTTTTGTTTGACAAAACTGGCACGTTAACCAAAGGGGAATATGGAGTATCGAATGTGTACCCGATTAGTGCAGTAGATGAAAAGGAGGTCTTACGTCTGGCCGCTTCTGTTGATGCAAAATCAGAACATTCTGTCTCACGAGCGATTGTGAGGAAGGCCATTGCAGACAACATTACATTTACTCCGATTACTAACTTCAAGCGTTTGCCCGGTATAGGCGTGAGCGGCGTTGTTGATCATCAAACTGTTAAAGTTGGGGGCCATGCTCTTGGGAATGAATCTGGTATCTCCCTTTCGAATGAGGATCGTCAGAAGATTGAAGCCGATAACACAGCCGGTAAAACAATTATCTACATCCTTAAAGGTGATGAATTGTCAGGCATCATTACCCTTGGCGATATTATCCGCGAGGAATCACGAGAAGCTATTCAGCAGCTCAAGCAACAAGGCGTGCAAGTAGCAATGGTGACCGGGGACTCCCAAGCTGTCGCCAAATGGGTGTCAGATGAGCTTGGCATTGATGAGTATTTTGCGGAAGTTTTGCCAGAGCATAAGGCAGATAAAGTAAAAAAATTACAAAAACAGGGTAAAAAAGTTGCTATGGTCGGTGATGGTATCAACGACGCTCCAGCCTTAACTCAGGCCGACGTCGGCATTGCGATAGGTGCTGGTACAAGCGTGGCGATTGAATCTGCTGGAATAGTGCTGGTGAAAAATGATCCGCGAGACATTCCTAAGATTATTCGACTCTCCCGACTTACCTACACTAAGATGATTCAGAATTTGTTTTGGGCCACAGGCTATAACATTATTGCCTTGCCGCTAGCGGCAGGAGTGGCGGTGGCTTGGGGCATCGTGTTGAACCCAGCAGTGTCAGCTGTCTTCATGTCATTATCTACTGTCATTGTTGCGGTTAATGCAGTCATGCTTCGCCGGCAGTCCCTTGTTCGCCAGGAGGTGAAGGCAGTATGAGTTACTACTGGATCTTGTTACTTCTGATGGCTATGTCCGCTCATGATGTGGTTTATGATGCGAGGCGGTCATGGAGGTGATCATAATGATTATGATTACCACAAGCTTTAGCACAATTTATTCTAAGTTACTTTTTACTTATGAACAGTACTTCCGCAGATTCTTCTAAAGATAATGATTTCGTTTGCGGTATGGAAGAAATTTCCACATGGCTTCTCATCAAGAACAGATATATTATTTCTGCTTGAAATCGTGTCAGGAGCGTTTCGTCAATGATCCAGAGCGATATGTTGGTAAGCAGTGAAGGAGGTGAATCTTTATGACAAAAACTACTATTAAAGCTGTTATTGCCGGACTCTTACTAGCGGTGGCTATGCCTGTTTTGGCACAGAATGATGATAGCCATACCCGCTCAATTGCTGATGTCGTGGGTGAAATAACCGCCAGTCAAAACGTTAGTTCTCAAAGCGACATTCGGTGTGACGATGTCGCTGACGATCAATTTGAGGAATTAGGTGATGCTGTCATGCAGGCCATGATCGGCGATGATCAGCAGCATGAGCTGATGGATAACATGATGGGCGGCGAAGGATCACAATCACTGCGTTTGATGCATATCGCGATGGGTCAGCGGTATCTCGGTTGTGCTGAAGGCCAAATTGGTACCATGGGAATGATGGGCGGCATGATGAGTATGATGGGATCCGGATGGCGAGGAGGTGATGGAGCTATGATGGGTAATTTCTATGGTCCTCGTGGAATGATGGGCGGCAGTTGGGGCATCGGCATGCTCGTTTTCTGGCTTATCGTAATTGTTGGAATTGTGTTGTCGGTGAGATGGATGTCTGGACAATCTAGCAGCCGGAAAGGAACATTGGCGCAAGATATATTGAAGGAGCGATATGCTAAGGGAGAGATTAACAAGGAAGAATTTGAGACTAAGAAAAAAGATATTTCGGAATAAGTAAAGAGCCTCATGGCTCTTTACTGGGTACTTGCGGCATTCACCTAAACTGTTGTTGAGAAGATGTCGATTACCGTGTCTAGAAATGATTGGTTGGTATCAAGCATTTCGCCTGTTTCCGCTGATACTGTTGCAGTGACGTCGGTTGTTACCGGGAAGAAGCCAAGCAACCGATGTTCTTTAACGCCGGTCACTTCATATACTGCCACACCGTTTCGTTCAGAAAGCTGTATGACCTGATCAAGCGTTTCGATGCCGCCTTGCCGTACCAGGTTGACTAATTCTTGTCCGCCAATTCTATCAATGACATTAGCAGCTAACATGTTTTGAACAGCTTGGTCTGGTAAAATCGTTACTGTTTTCTCGCCAGCCGGGGTGGTGACTGTCAGCTCGTTCGTTTCAAGATTAATCGAGAGCGGTAGATCTGTTAAAGCTTGAGTATTTAGACGTTCAATAATGGCGCGATTACGGAGCTGATCTATGTTTGAATCAAATGTCCTAACGCGAATTTGATTGCGGTCAGCACGTTCGTCAATAGAGATTAGCTCATCTGTGCCGAGATCTGATTCTTCGCCGAGCTCGTTTTCTGCTTTGATGCGGAAGCGGTCATCAACACGCTCGAGTCGTACTTTAGTGCCACCTTGATATATATCAGTACGAGTACGATCATCCTCGGTGCGAGTTTTTACTTTCGTTCCATTAGGAAGACGAGTTTCGGTGCGCACGTCCCCGTCGGCGCGGACTTCTGTTTTTGTTTGTGTACCGTCTACTTCACGAGTTTCCGTTTTAGCGGTGTCGTTGGTATCTGACCCGCTATTGTTGGTGTCGGCATCAGAGCTGCTTGTATCGGAGCCACTGGTGTCATTACTATGGCTGCTCGATTCACTTGCATCAGAACCAGAATTACCATCATCGCTGTCACTTTCGTTTGACCCTGAGCCGCTATTATTGTCATCACTACCGCTGCCAGAGCTGCTGCTAAGCACCTGGCCTTGATTGATTACAATATCGCCTTTGTCGTCGACTAGGATACGCGCCATTACAGGGTCAGCTACTAGCAGCAGCAGGGGCAGGATTATGGATAGGGGCAGGGAATATGATGAATTGATTTTCATAGAAATCACCTCCTTGTTCTATTAATATATCACGGTTTTAATGAATGTGTGGGAAAGAAAATGGACGGTTATAATCAGATCTTAATGACTAATACGAAGAGAAGAGCTGTCATTTAGAGAGACTACAGCACGGACAACCGCCGGACAGTAATTTAATGTTGACTTATCAGTTGAGATTGTTAGGGTATATCTATGACAGACGTTAAAGAAGTATCAACCGAAGAATTAAAGAAATGGATTGATGACGGTAAGGACTTTGTCTTGTTGGATGTATTAGCACCTGCTTCCTACGAAGCACGGCATATTCCAATCGCCAAGAGCGCGCCAGTGGGTGATCCAGACTTTATGGAAAAGGCCGAGGCTCTCATTCCAAACAAAGATACAATTGTTGCTGCCTACTGCTCGAGTGCTCAGTGTGGAGCGTCACCACGAGCGGCAGCTCAGTTGGCAGAAGCGGGCTACACAAACGTGTATCATTACAAAGATGGCCTGGCTGGATGGCAGGATGCGGGATATTCATTTGAAGGAGAAGCGGCTTAAATTATTCTGATCCGGTTTGTATATCAGCCGTTTATGCAGTGCTAGTTTGATTCGAATGTAGAACTTGACCTTTCCCCGCGGTCTTGCCGCGGCGGCACTTCTACTAGCAGCGTGGAGAGATGCGAGCGCTCCGGCGGGAATGGCACAATGTCTCACAAATCCACTATCACTTTGTTACTCCGGTGAAGTATCGTAAGGCCATCTTCGGCCAGCCGGATCGCGAGCAGTCGCTCCACGCAATATGTCAGGACATTGAAGAGCGGTACGAAATTGAGTTTGAGCACGTTGGCATCGACACGAATCACGTCCACTTCCTCCTGTCTGCCGCCCCAAAGTACGCCCCCTCGGCCCTCATTCGCGTGGTTAAAAGCATCACCGCTCGGGAACTCTTCAAACGCCACCCTGACCTCAAAAAAGTACTTTGGGGCGGATCCCTCTGGACGAGCGCGTTCTACGTCGCCACTGTCGGTAAACACGGCACCTATGACGTGATTCGTGCCTACGTTAAAAAACAGGGCTTGAAGCCCGATCAGCTGACGCTCTTCAATTTCGACCACTGATACCGCGCGGTCTTGCCGCGCGGAGGTTCATAGGCATGAAAAACAAAGCACTCGTTGCGCTGGAGACTTTAATTGGTTAAAGGGAACACGATCTGAGTTACTATGAACTGCGTATAGTATACATTTCCTATTAGTATGATATCATACTTTTATAACTAATATATCTTATTATGCACAAGCAAGAGGACAATTTCTACGGCACGGCTACTGTCGGCGAAAAAGGCCAGATCGTTATTCCGGCTGCAGCTCGGGAGGCACTCACTATTGAGAAAGGCGAGAAGGTGCTGGTGTTCGGTATGGGAAACGACATGCTGGTGATCAGCAAGCTTTCTCAAGTTGAGCAGATTGCCAAGCATCTTTCGAGTAAACTTGATCGCATTCGGCAGGCGCTCGATATGGCTAACTCCTGAAATTACCCGATGATCAATGTTCGCAACCTAACCAAGAAGTTTGATGATCTTGTCGCCGTTGATGATGTTTCTTTTAGTGTGGCCAAAGGAGAAATTTTTGCTTTTCTGGGGCCCAACGGTGCCGGCAAATCGACGACTATAAAAATGTTGACGACGCTATTACATCAAACCAGCGGTACGATTACACTTGACGGGCATGATCCGGTGCAGCAGCCGGATGACGTTCGCCGGTCGTTTGGCATTGTGTTTCAAGATCCTAGTGTGGACGATGAATTAACCGCCTGGGAGAATATGGAATTTCACGGCGTGTTATATGCTATGCCAGTAAAAATACGCCGGGATAGGATTGACCAACTTCTTAAGTTTGTCGAACTGTGGGATCGGAAAGATGATTTGATCAAAGAGTTTTCCGGAGGTATGAAGCGACGACTGGAGATTGCCCGGGGTCTTTTGCATCATCCCAAAGTTATTTTTCTGGATGAGCCAACGCTCGGTCTTGATCCGCAAACCAGGAATCATATGTGGAGCTATCTGAAAAATCTCAACGAGAAAGAAGGCACTACTATTTTCTTTACCACGCATTACATGGAAGAGGCCGACCGGGTAGCTGAGCGTATTGCCGTAATTGACCAAGGTAAAATAGTGGCCCAGGGCACACCGGGCGAGATTAAGAAACAAGCAGGTGAAGCTAGTTTGGAGGATGCTTTTATTAAGTTAACCGGTCACGCCATCCGAGCTGAAGATGCCTCCGGCACTGATCGTCTGCGGAATCAGAGTCGGCTGTGGCGGGGCGGTAAACGATAAGCTATGCAATTATCGGTTATATACATTTTGTGGCTACGGCAAATTAAGCGTTATTTGCGTTCACGGGCTCGTATCTTTGGTTCGCTCGGGCAGCCGCTGTTGTTTTTAGTGGCATTAGGTTTCGGGCTGGGGCCTATTTACGAGCAAGCCGGCGGCGGCAACTATATCCAATTTCTGGTTCCGGGCGTAATTGCTATGAGTATACTCTTTACGGCCATGTTTGCCGGCATTGAGGTTATTTGGGATCGACAGTTCGGATTTCTGAAGGAAACAATGGTCGCGCCGGTGTCACGTCTTGATATAATGATCGGCCGGACACTGGGCGGCGCGACCGTGGCGACGTTGCAAGGCATTATTGTATTCTTGATAACGCTGATCGTCGGCTTTCGTCCGGAAAGCGTGCTTGGATTATTGTTGGCGCTGATTTTTATGGTGCTGATCGGTATCCTCTTTACGGCTCTCGGCACTGCAATTGCTTCCAGATTGCAGGATATGCAGGGTTATCAGCTTATCATGAACTTTCTGATTATGCCTTTATTCTTCTTATCGGGCGCGTTATTTTCGCTCGAAGGATTACCGAAGGCTTTATCTGTTGTGACAAGGATTAACCCTTTGGCATATGGAGTGGATGGATTACGCGGCGCCCTTATTCACCAGGCTCATTTAGGAATCGGGCAAGATTTGATTGTACTTGGTATTATTACCGCCATCGTTTTGTGGATCGGCACATATTTGTTCTCAAAGATTGAGGTGTAGAGATCTTATAGGAGCTTTTTCAATTGGATGGTGAACTGGTAGCAGCAGAAGGTTAGTGCTTTTTTTGCTCAAATGCATCGGAACTGAAGAAGCGGTTGTGCATAATGAGGATAATAGTCAATATACGATCGGGAGCACGAGAGGCGAGAGTGGAGGAAGCAGAGCCGGGACAGCTGCGCGTGTGGGTGCGTGCAAAGCCGGAGAAGGGGGAAGCGAATGCGGAGATGATTGCACTTTTAGCCCATCATTTTGGTGTGGTAAAATCAATGGTGCGAATTGTGATAGGCAAGACGGCGCGGGAGAAGCTGGTAGAGATAGCGGACTAATAAAAGGACATAAGCGAAGATTATGAATGGGCAGAACCGCAGCGATATTTATCCGGGGTTGGAGGTTGATATCATACTGAAGAAAAATCAGCGTGACGGAGTCTTAACGCGCGGTATTGTGCAGGATATTTTAACCAGTGCTGCTTTTCATAGCCGCGGAATCAAGGTGCGGCTGACTGATGGACAAGTGGGGAGAGTGGCGGGGATTGTTCATTCTTCAACTTGATTACTTTCTTTTCAGTCTTCCTTTGGAATTTACGCAAGCCAATAGTGGAAAGAAATTAGGGGGTAGCATGTTTTGCCCCAAGATATGTTCCGGTTATGACGATAAGGCTGCCGAATAGAAACTTCGGTGTTATGGACTCCCCGATTAGCCAGGCGCCGAGAGCGATAGTAATGAGCGGCGCCAGAACAAGAGCGTATAGGATGCGCCGAACGTTAACGCGCCTAGATGAGGGCTGCTTTCAGTGCTTGGCCCCTTGGAAATGGGAGGTGTGTGACACTCATAATGGTACCCAATACCAGTGCGGCGATGCCAAATCGAAGTGATGCGCTCCAGAAAGGTGCGAGCTCATCATTGCTGAATCGTACAGCCATGAAGTTAGCGCCAAGTAAAATTACAGTTACAACAAAACCAGCAGCGGTCCGTAAATCCGATTTATTAAAAGTTTGGTTCTTTTTTTTCAGTATACAATTTTGTCGGTAAGATGATGATAGGTAATGATGACGGTGTGCGCAGGGTGGAAAAATACTTGCGAGAGGAATTGCTTTGCCGCAAGGTGTAGACAGGACAAGTAAAAAAATCTAAGGAGAGGGCATGAGAAAAAGTATTGTTATCGAATTTATCACCTCCTATTCCGACAAGCCGGACAAGTCGGTCACCTTTACTTTTCCCAAGATGGCAAGGCCAAACCGGGTGAAGCAGTGTGGTTTTCTTTTATTGTGTATAAGAACAAGCGGCACCGTGACCAAGTGCAAAAGAAAGTAATGAAATATTTTGGGGAGAAATACGGTGATGACATGATGAAAAATATGCAGTTTGATATGAATCGCTTTGCCTATGGCGGATTTAGCGTGGAGGTGGGCAACTAGCGTATGACGGTAAAGAAACATATTTTGAGTTGCGCGCTCGGCGCCGGGATCGGAACCGGTTCCTCAGCGATTATTTTTGATTGTACGATTTCTCATTGCCGTTGCATCCTCGTAGATGATCGTCAGAATCCCCGCGGAACGTTTGTCCCAGTGCCGGTTGAAGCTGTCGGTCGCGCGGGCAACTTTCAAAGGAGGAGTTCGGTGGCGGACGTGGATTAGAAAGAACAAGGGGATCATCTCTCTGCTATGACTATGCCAATTACACCCCGTCTTTCAGATATATTTTCGGTAATTATGGGCGTAAGTCTGACTTTGCCGGAGAGGAGGGTAGGTTGTAGAGATGAGTGCTCAGAATCATCTTGTTGATGAGCTATCGGCTGAAGGTGTGCTGCTATCACCCGCGATTATTGATGCTTTTCGGGCCATTGACCGGCGGGATTTCGTGTCGGAAGGAATGGAGGCAGAGGCCTATCTCAATATTCCCTTGCCAATAGGTGAAGGGCAAACTATTTCTCAACCATACACCGTAGCTTTTATGCTGGAGCTATTGCAGCCACATACCGGTGAAAATATCTTAGATATCGGCTCGGGTTCCGGTTGGTCAACAGCTTTGTTGGCACATATCGTCGGCGAATCCGGGCATGTAACGGCGGTAGAGATTATTCCCAGTCTGTGCGAGATGGGCAAGGATAATGTCGGGAAGTATAGCTTCCTTGCCAAAGGTATTGCGGAGATGCATTGTCTGAGCGGGCTGGAGGGTTATTCCAAGCGGGCGCCGTTTGATAAGATTATCGCGGCGGCAGCGGGAGAGACGGTGCCTCATGCCTGGCTAGATCAGACAAAAGTAGGTGGGCGGATCGTTATGCCGATCGATTCACGTATTTTACGTCTTGTCAAAAAAAGCGAGACAAAATGGGAGCGGTACGATTACGCTGGATTTGCTTTTGTACCGCTGGTTAGTAAAACTAATCAAGGATCTTAAAAGCCTTCCCCGCGATTTTCTCTTACACGGCGGTGTTTAGCTATCGTTGCCTTTCGGTCTGTGGCAGAAAGACTTATGGCAGTACCGTGAGTTATTGATAGTCACTCCCTTGTCAGGATCAAGTTATTCGTTCAAGATTAACCACAACTATGGGGCAAAGATAAAAGCGCTTTTATTGTTTATCTGAAAGGCAGCTGCATTTCAAGTGTTCCTATCACACTAGCAAAAACTATTTTCACAAATCCTCTTTCTTCTCTTAAGTGTGTGACAGCGCGCGGCTGCGTGGAGGAGATGCATATGTTTCTGTGGTGAGGTCTTTCTGATGTGTTTGGATGGCAGTGTTAACGGCGGTTTTCTTTGCTGACGGTTGATAAATATACTTGAGAATTTCATTTGTGACGGGGCGACCGGTACCTTCGGCTGGCAGCTCATGGATGTCTATACCGGCTCCGGCGTTGGCTTCGAGTATCACGACGCGGTTATGATCTATGCGCGGATCATGGATGTCCTTGACGAGCATATCAATGCCGGCGATGGGTAACTGTAAGATCTGCGCAGCGTGTACTGCGAGCGTCTTCAGGTGCGGATGAATATCGTCGGTAATGTCACGTGCCCGCCCACCGGTGCTTACGTTGGCATTCCAACGTAATTGCACATGTTCGTTTTTTGTGGGAACGTCACTCAAGCGGCGATTCTTGTACCGCAGAAAACGACCGATCTCTGCATCGAAGGGGATGGGACACTGTGGATAATCAAACTCAATAGGAGATTTCCACTCATTATTGTAGGTGCGGACTAATTGCGTGATTGTACTGGTGCCGTCACCGACAACATACGCGGGCACTCGATGTACGGCCGAGGCGACGGTGTTCCCCACGACGAATAGGCGGATGTCATCACCGGTGAAAAATTCCTCCACTAGGACTCGGTTGCCGCCGCCGGATTTTTTCATAAACGCAAACGCCCGCTCTACCGCTGCGCGTACTTCACTGACGCGTTGAATGTTCATGGTCGCGCCCCGGCCATGTGCGGCAGTTACCGGCTTGACTACGAGCGGAAACCTAAGGCGGCTATTGAGTGCTTGTTTCCAGGCAGTCGGATTTCGGAGTGCCTTGGTCCGCGGGGTGGGGATGCCGGCGGCACGCAGCAGCTTGCGGGACAGGTATTTATTACTTGAGATTGCGGCTGCTACCATGTCAATACACGGCAAGCTAGTGCCGCGGAAATAATGCGCGTGTAAACCATCTGAAATCAGCACCGTTCGCTCTGGGAGTATTGTATACGTGAGCCCTAGCCTGGCGGCTGCTCGTACGAGCAGCGAGGTGGAAATAGAGAGTTTGCCCACACGCAGCTGCTCAATGTCAGTAGCGCGAAGCATTGCATGACAAATATGCACTATATATACAAATTTGTCCAGCGGTATTATGTCGAAGAGCTCTAATTGCTTTTTCCCGGCGAAATACTCTTTTAATTGGCAGCAGGGCGGAAAGACCAGGTGACGACATCGCCGTCATGCAGTTCAAATTGGTCGGCACCTACAGGCGGTGTTAGGCCGTTAACTTCATACTGCCAAAAGTTACCTGCAGTGCCGTTTGTCTGTCCGCGCATACTTTCGACGACTGTGCCGATATCGGGGCCTGTTTTAGTTTTGAGTTGTAAGCGGGAGTCAGCGGCAGCACGTTTCTGCAACATTACAATGACAGTCTCACCGGGGTACACAACCACCGGTTTATTATCATATACGTCTTTCACAGACAAGTAAGCGGTGCCGCTCGACCGGCCGTCGGGAGGTGCAGCGGTGGGAGGTGAGGACCGATGAGTTATACCGAAAATTAGCAGTGCAGCGATAGAAGCCAGAGCAATAAGCATGGCGGCGGAAGAGGGCTTCATAGGCGTTTTTACTATGAAGGATGACGTAGATCAGCGTCAACTACTGCATTGTTCTTTCCGGATGGCGGGATACCTAAAGTGTTAAGCATTTAGCGGAGCGAGAGGATATACAGATTCATGAGGGGGGAGAAACTGTTGGTGTTTTTTATTGTGATGGAGATGGTGGTCTCACAAGCTTTTCCAGGTTGAGCAGATTGCCGCTCATCATTAGAACAAACTGGAGTGAGTCCGGCTGCGTTGAATACTGTCCATTCTTCACGTTGAACTATAGTTGAAGTCAAAAAATGATGCGTAGGCCTGCGATTTTAGAACTTATCGATTGCTGCGAATTACCTGATCGAGGCAGGTTGGATTGACTTTTTTTGCTGCGATTAGCTGGTGCTATGACAAGTGTTGTGAGACTAATTTTGTCATTTCGAACATGTTGACTACTTCTTTGCCGCCGAAAACTTTTTTCAGGTTTTCGTCAGCTTTGATGTTTCTCTTGTTTTCGGGGTCCTGTAAGTTGTTCTGTTTTATGTATTCCCATAATTTTTTTGTCACTTCTGACCGGGGCATCGGCCCCTGACCGATAACGACGGCAAGGTCTGAGCTGACGTTCATCGGTTTCATGAAAGCTGCGTTTGGTCCAGCCATAGGATATTGTACGTTAAATGGTAAATCCCCTCTCTGGCTATCCTAGCACTTTTTAGCCGAATGTCATGCTTTTTTGGGTGTTACCAGAGGTGCGCTTGCTACTTAGGCTGCTGGTGGTGTCGGCGGGACGCCCAGGGGAGGACGCAGAATATGCTGAACACCGGCAGCTGCGGGTCGTTTGGTGATCAGGAAGAAAGCCCGGGGTGCTGCAACCAGCGTATTTAAAAAGCCAACCGGGCGGCCGGTTGGCGTGAAGGAACAAATCAAGTTGCATCGGATTTATTGCAACTGTCCGGCGACTGCCCGATCCGGGCAGGGTGTTGTTTCGGACGCAGGGATACTGTCTGACGGCGCCGGGGCGGCCATGGGGGCTGTTGTGATGGCGCGGTCAACCGGTGCAGACGATGGGGGGCAACGGCGGGGCGGTACAGGGTTGCGCGGACGTAGCCGGCGATTCCGGCTGCTACTTGGGTTTTCGGTGAAAGAACCATGCGAATTCTCCTTTTCGGGTAAAAGAAATCCGGCAACTCCCGTGCCGGCTTTTCCACAATAGAAGCAGCCGCCGCTGTGTCAAGCATGGAGCCTTTGACACATATCTTTCTTTATTTTGAAAAATTAACGGGCAGCAAAGTGCTGGCAATCCGGACAGATGCCTTCCAGTTCAATGGAGTGATGTTTGGTGATAAACCCTGTTTTCTTCTCAATCTTTTTGTCGCGGTAATTTAGTACTCCGTCGTCCAGGTCAACTACTTTTTTGCAGTTTTGGCAAGTAAGGTGGTGGTGATGCGGGCGCTCTGCCCATTCATACCGGCTGCCGCGCTCGCGCCAGTCGACGCGCCGGACGTGCTGTTCTTCTTCTAAGCGGCGGATGATGCGGAAGATAGTGGAATAGGCCGTCGCCGGCAGTATTTTTTTTATACTGCGATAGAGCTGTTGCAGAGAGACCGGTTCCGAGGTGGTTTGCAATAACTGTTCTACTCGCCTGCGGGTTTTTGTTCTTCTGGTGGTGGTCGCTATCCTCAGCATAAGCACAGCATATCGATAGTCATTCTTATTGCAAATTATTTGCAATACTGCTGCCGGAAAAGAATAGTGGAGGCACATACCTTATGCGCTTTACCTTCCTAGCGGCGTGGTTGGCAGTTTTGCTGTTGCTACTCGGCGGTGCCGCAACTGTGTGGCAGCGGCAGCGTGCGGTTGTGCCGGCGCTGGCCGGCGATGTGCTGGTGGCAGCCAGTTTTTACCCGTTGGCGGAATTTGCCCGGCAAGCGGGGGGTGGCGCCGTTAATGTGTTTACGGTTGTGCCATCGGGCAGCGAACCGCATGATTACGAGCCGACGCCGCAGGAGCTAGTTCGAGTGTATGCGGCAGACGTGTTTCTCTATAATGGCGGTGGCATCGATCCGTGGGCTGAACGTATTGCGCCTGAACTGCGGCAGCGGGGTGTGCAGGTGATGGATATGAGCAGCAGCCTGCAGCCGGAAGCGGCCGGAGACGGATACCAAGGGCCCGAGGTATTTCATGACCCCCATTTCTGGCTTGATCCAGTGTTAGCCCAAGAAGAAGTGCGGATTATTGCCGAGGCGTTGACGGCGGCCGACTCTGCTCATGCGGCTGTCTTCCGGCAGCACAGCCAGGCGTATCAGGCGCGACTGCAACGGTTGGATCAAGATTACCGTACCGGTTTAGCCTCATGTGCGCGCAGGGAAGTTGTGACTTCTCATAATGTTCTCGGCTATGTGGCAGCACGGTACGCACTGGTGCCGATCACGATCGCCGGCCTTTCCCCCGATGAGGAACCTTCCGCGCAGGTGTTGGCTGAGATTGCCGAGCTTGCTCGAAAAAAAGATATTCGCTTTATTTTTTTTGAAACGTTAGTGAGTTCTCGCTTAGCGCAAACAGTCGCGGCAGAAATCGGTGCCCAAACACTGGTGTTTAATCCGTTGGAGGGGCTGACTGAAGCGGAAAGGCAGGCGGGTGAAGATTACCTTTCGGTGATGCGTACCAATTTACAAAACTTGCGGATTGCGCTGGAATGTAACTAATGATCAAGAAACAAGCGGCACTGCCGGTGATTGTCGTACAAGGAGTGAGTTATTACTATGGCGATGTGCCGGCGATTACGGATTTAACTTTTACCGTTCCGGCGGGGGGATATGTAGGGGGGATTGGTCCCAACGGTGGCGGGAAG
>Ga0210057_1002339_pt1 | contig 27264 bp, 34 predicted proteins | sample CryGeyCG2114_010_2_FD_183968 | JGI IMG/M metagenome (GOLD analysis project Ga0210057, IMG submission 183968) | Groundwater microbial communities from aquifer - Crystal Geyser CG10_big_fil_rev_8/21/14_0.10 (SPAdes) (version 2) | ecosystem: Environmental > Aquatic > Deep subsurface > Groundwater ...
GATGGTTATTTCTTTATCTAATATTGGTTTAATCCAACGATACTTTTCTTCTTTGGTTGATTTGGGCATAGTTTTTGACATATGCCCCCAGAGTAGCAAAAAGTGCAATATGTGTGTGCACATTACCCAAAGAGGTTGAAAAATAGCCAATTTTAATGCATAATGAGCTTACTATGGCAACGCTTTACATTGTCGCAACGCCAATCGGAAATTTGGAAGATATTACTTTTCGGGCGGTAGAAACTTTAATGAAAGTTGATTTAATCGCTTGTGAAGACACGCGGCACACTAAACGCCTATTAGAGCGTTACAAAATAATTACGCCTTGCATTAGCTATCACCAGTACAGCAAAGCGCCCCAAGTGCAAAAAATTATTCAGGAGTTAAAGGCTGGTAAAAATATTGCGTTAGTCACCGACGCCGGCACACCGGGAATTTCTGATCCCGGCAATAAGCTGGTGGCCGCAGTAAGTGCCTATCCAGACATTACGGTAGTCGCAATTCCTGGACCAAGCGCGCTCACGGCGGCGGCTTCCATTTCCGGATTGCCGACGGATGAATTTTTATTCTTAGGATTTTTACCGCACAAAAAAGGGAGAGAGACGTTATTCAAAGAAATCAATGAAAGCCAACGCACAGTTATTTTTTACGAATCAACGCATCGCATTGTAAAAACACTGGAACGATTAGCTGAAGTTTTGCCGCCCCAAAGACAGATAGCTGTAGCCCGTGAGCTAACCAAGCAATTTGAAACCATTTATCGGGGAAACACACAAGAAGTTTTGGAAAAGTTAAAAAACGATTCAACTAAAGGCGAATTTGTGGTAATTGTTGAGGGGAGATAGGTGTCATTCTGAGCGAAGCGAAGAATCTCAGAGGTCCTTCGCTAGCGCTCAAGGACGACAAATAATCATATGACAAAAAAAGTATTAATCACTAATTCAATTCCGTACGTCAATGCCGCCCCGCATATCGGCCATGTTTTGGAATATGTCCAATCTGATGTCTTGGCCCGGTTTCACCGCCAAAGAGGATCGGAAGTTTTTTATTTAACCGGCAGTGACGACAACGCGTTAAAAAATGTACAGGTAGCTGAAGCCAAAGACGTTCCGACTCAAAAGTTAGTTGATCAAAACGCGGCATTATTCGTTAAACTTAAAGACAAATTGGAAATTTCTCGTGACGGTTTTATTCGCACCGCTTCCAAAGAGCACTTTGCCGGCGCCCAAAAGCTGTGGTTGGCATGCAAGAAATCGGACATTTATAAAAAATCTTACGAAGGTTTATATTGCGTTGGCTGTGAGCAATTTTACTTAGAAGATGATTTAGTTGACGGGAAATGCCCAACTCACAAAAAAGAATTGGAGCAAGTGGCCGAAGAAAATTATTTTTTTAAATTGACTAACTATCAAGAAGCTTTAGAAAAATTAATCGCTTTCGATACATTAAAAATTTATCCAAAGTCGCGCCGAAACGAAATTTTAAGTTTTATCAAATCTGGCTTGCAAGATTTTAGTATTTCCCGTTCAGTTGAACGTGCCCGCGGTTGGGGAGTGCCAGTGCCCGGGGATAAAAGCCAAGTGATTTATGTTTGGTTTGACGCGTTAAGTAATTATATTACCGGCCTTGGTTATGGCCAAGAGAAAAATAAAAATTACAAAAATTTTTGGAGCAAAAAATCCTTTAAGGCACATGTGATTGGTAAAGACATTATTCGCTTTCATACTGTTTATTGGCCAGCCATGTTATTGTCCGCGGGGTTGCCGCTGCCTAACGCGGTTTATGTCCACGGCTTTTTAACTGTTGACGGCCACAAAATGTCGAAATCGCTTGGCAATGTAGTTGACCCGTTTGATTTAATTAAGCGTTTTGGCACCGAACCTGTCCGTTTTTATTTCACTAAGCATGTTTCCACTACTCAAGACGGCGATTATTCCGAAGACCGCTTTAAGGAAGCTTATAACGCTGATTTAGCTAACGGTTTAGGCAATTTAGTAAGCCGGGTAGCTGGTTTAATTGAGCAAAATAATGTTAAGATAACTTCAGGCCGGGAGTCAGCTAATTTAAAAGCTCAAGCTGAAATTGATGCGGCGATAGAAGAATTTGATTTCACCCGGGCACTTGAGCTAATTTGGTTTAATGTGCAGCTAACCGATCAATTAATTTCTGAAGCGCGGCCATGGGATTTGGCAAAAGCCAGGGCGGATAAAAAATTGGAAACGGTATTAAGTGAAGCAGCCGGCAATATTTTAGCCATTGGTGAGGCTTTAATTCCATTCTTACCCCAAACGGCGGAAAAAATTGTTAAACAATTTTCGGCAAAAAAAATCAAAAAGGGTAAACCGCTATTTGAAAGGATTAAATAATTACACTGTCATCTCGAGCGAAGTCGAGAGATCTCACCCTGGCCCTTATTCCCCGCATGAGATTTCTCCACTTCGGCCGGACAAGCTGGCCTTCGGTCGAAATGACGAAGTAGGTAAACCGCTATTTGAAAGGATAAAATAAATATGTCATTCCCGCGAAAGCGGGAATCCAGGATTATATAACTGGATCCCCGATCAAGTCGGGGATGACAATATAAATATATGTTTCTAACCATTTTAGACCTAATTTTAATTCTCATCTTGTTTATTTTTATTGCCTTTGGCTTTGCTTTGGGTTTAATTTACACCATTGGCGCCCTGGTCGGATTTATCGGCGGGGCGTGGATTGCCGGAGTGTATTATTTGCCGTTTGCCAACTGGTTAGAACCTTTTGTTTTGGGCAGCGGCAATGTTGCCAAAATAATCGCCTTTATAGTTATATTCACAGTCGCTAATCGCTTAATTGGCTTTATTTTTTGGATTATCAATAAGATATTCAAATTATTTACTTTAATCCCGTTTTTGAAAACTATCAACCGTTTTGCCGGCGCGGTTTTAGGACTAATTGAAGGCGTGTTGTCGCTGGGTTTGGTTTTGGTGGTTGTCGCTCAATTTCCGTTTAGCAGTTGGCTGGCAAACCACATCGCTGATTCTAGCGTGGCTAATTTTTTGATGTCAATTATTCAGTTTATCTCTCCAATTTTACCGCAACTTTTTTAGCGCAACATGCCAAGCTTAATTGATTCACATTCGCATCCTCATTTCCAAGCCTTCAAGGATGACTGGAGGGAAGTTATTGATAGCGCATTAGCCAAAGATACTTGGGCACTGCTTGTGGGAACCCAGCAAGAAACAAGTAAGCGCGGAGTAGAAATTGCCGAAATGTATGACGAAGGCGTGTATGCCAGCATTGCGATTCATCCGGTGCACCGCCACCCGAGTCACTATGACGAAAACGAAATAAGTTTTCAGACACGAGGCGAAGTGTTTGGGTATGAAACCTATAAAAAGTTAGCCCAGAGTAAAAAAGTGGTGGCGATTGGCGAGAGTGGGTTAGATTATTTTCATGTACCAGAAGGTTTTGATCAAAATCAGGTAAAGCAAGACCAAGCCAAAATGTTTCGCGAACATATTGAATTGGCGTTGGAATTAAATTTACCAATGTCCATTCATTGCCGGGAGGCCTATGACGATTTGTACAACATTTTGAAAGATTACCCAAAACTTAGAGGGGTGGCGCATTGTTATTTAGGCGATGTGAAGCAAGCTGAAAAATTTTTTAAGCTAGGATTATATATTGGCGTTACCGGCATTGTCACTTTTAAAAATGCTAAACAGCTACATGAAGTTGTTAAAACTGTGCCGTTAGAACGAATATTGGTTGAAACCGATTGCCCGTATTTAACGCCTGAACCGCATCGAGGCAAGCGCAATTTGCCAGAGTACGTTGAATTTGTGGCGCGCCGCATCGCTGATTTGCGAAAAATGGATTATAATGCAGTGGCGGAGGCGACAACCAAAAGCGCAAGAAGTTTATTTAATATTTAAAACTCCCTCTCCGTTTCGGAGAGGGTAGGGGTGAGGTAGCGAATAGTAATATATGCACATAACTCAAATCTTGAGGAAAAATCAGACCCCATGGGAGCAAAGGTTACGGTCGCAATTAAGAAATAGAAATATAAACAATTTAAAATTTAGGAGACAATTCAAGATCGGCCCATATGTTGCCGATTTTTATTGTCATGATAAAAAACTAGTCATTGAGTGTGATGGAAGCCAGCATTTGAAGAATGAAGAAGATAAAAAACGCCAGCAATACCTTGGAGCCAACAGCTATACAGTTTTAAGGTTTTGGAATAATGAAATTGATGATAATATAGAAGGTGTAGTTAAAACCATAATTGATAATACGTAACCTCACCCTAACCACCGCCCGAACGACTGACATCGTTCAGTTGGGCGTGCTCTCCCGCAGGGAGAGGGAACAAACCATATGCTCATAACCAAATCAGACGGGGCAACTGAAGAATTCAATCCGGCCAAATTTCGCCGCGGACTGCTTAAAGTCGGCGCCAATAAAGAATTAGTTGAACAAGTATTAGCCAAAGTGGAAAAGAAAATGAAGCCGGGAATGAGCACGCGCGAAATTTATAAAATCGCGCGTAATGAATTAGGCAAGTCTGCTCCGGGTGCAAAAGTACGCTATAACTTGCGCCAAGCGCTAATTCGGATGGGGCCGGCGGGTTACAACTTTGAAAAATATATTGCGTCCATTTTAAAAACTTACGGCTATAAAGCGCAAACTCCCTTTGAACTTCAAGGCAAATGCACGACTCACGAAGTAGACGTGACCGCCGAAAAAGACGGCCAGGTTATATTTATAGAAGCGAAATTTCGCCGCAATTTTTACGACAAGATTGGCATTAAAACAACGCTCTCGTCTTGGGCGCGGTATATGGATTTGCGCGAGGGCAGTAAAACGCATAACGCTACGCCCAATTTTAATCAATGCTGGGTGGTGACTAATGCGCGGTTTACTAATCACTCTTTGGAATACGCCAAATGCCAGGGCATGACGATGCTAAGTTGGAATTACCCGAAAGATAAATCGCTTGCCGACATGGTTAATCATCGCGCCCTTTATCCACTAACGATTATTGATGAGATCCAAAACCATGAATTTGAAAATTTTGCCCGGCATAAACTAATGCTGTGTAAAGAAGTTGAATCAAAAACTCCAGATGAACTAACGCGCTTAACCGGCATTAAAGGCAAACGCGCCGAACGCATTATTCAAGTGTGTAAATTAGCCACTGGATAAGTTTTATAATGAATAAAGATGCCCCATTATTTTTTTGGACACTTCGATTGGAGATTCTGTACCCTTTTTAAAAATACCTGGATTTATCGGGCTACCAATTTTTAGATTTAATTTTCGCCTTCTTAGAAAAAAATCACTCAAGGTAATCAATTCAATCCCTTTTATTTTAATAGGAATTATCTCTGTGTTTTCAATTTGAAGTAAATAGTTAAGTCCAGCCCGGGGCTTGCTTTCTGCCTGCAGCGTGGTTACCTTGCCCTCTGGAAAAAAGATAACTGTTTGCTGATTGTTAAGTCTTTTAGCGGTCTCTCCAAGAAATTCTTCTAAGGTCCAGGCTCTTATTTTAATAGGGTAGGCGTTGATAAGTTTTAGAAATAGTTTTCTTAAAAACTTTGTGTAATAAATTTCTGTAACTGGTGCTGTAAATGGTGTCAGCGAGTAGATTACTCGCCAGGGCATCAGGGGGATCAAAAAAGGATCAAGCTTGGACGGATGATTCATAACAATAATGTATTTTTTATTTTTTTCAATACTAAAATTTTTTTCAATTTTGACTTGTGCCTTTAAAAAATAAAAAAATACTGGGCGCATAATAATGTAAAAAGTGTACTGTATTAATTTTATCAGCATGAAAGTATTGTGAAAAATAATATCAAGGCTTTTGCCTTGATATTATTTTTAACTACTTTAAAATACTTACCCTTCCAAGATAGCTTTCAGGTTATTACCACCTTGTTCAGCCTCTTGTTCGTTTAATCTTTCAATTACTGCTGCGTCTACCACTTTGCCTAACACATTTTTTGGTATTTCATAATCTACATCAATGCTTAATCGCGTACCTGAATCCTCTGGTTCCACAGAATATGTGAAAGTACTGTTTATCGACCCATCGGTCTTAAACGAATAAACTTTACCAGGCTCATAATTTTGTGTTTTTGCTTTGCCTTTCAATTCTACGCCCGACATAACGAAAGTCCAATCCCAGCTTGTCCCGGGCTTTTTGTAGTCTCCATTTATGTTGTCCACTGATTTGAGGGCTGAAATGAAAGCTGGGTGGTTTTCCACATTAGAAATGTAGTCAATCACTTTGTCGTTAGGAGCATCAATTGAAACTATTCTAGTTACTCTGGGCATATTATTTTAAGTTAATAATTAACCTTGGCACTAAGGAGTTAAATTTTTTATTTAATAGTTTTAAAAATACTTTCATTTTTCCAACCTTTTTATGCTGGGTGAACTTTAGTATACCACATTTCATTAATGGACCGTACGCTAAAATATCAACAACTTCTCCAGATATAGTAATTTTAAATTTTTTGTTTTCCTGAGTAAAAGAAATAAGTATAGACTCGAGAGACTTTTTTATAGCCAGGTTTGCAAGCTTATTGTCCCATTTTAATATAAACCATAATTTGCGACCTATATATGATAAGATTATGATACCAAAAGACACAGTATAATTCATCCAGCCTATATCCATACCTTTCCAAGAAAGCAATAATAACACTAAGATTAGGGTTAAAAAGTTAAATTTTAACAATGTTTCCCCTTTGATTAGTATCATTTTTGGTCGCAATAAAGCGATAAAGCCAAAAATACAGTAAATGCTTAGGTAAATTAGTGATACTGACATTGTCATTATTATATCATTTGATAGATGCAAAAAATCAAGTATACTAACAAAATTATATAATAATTTACTTATCCCCGATATGCAGTTAACAATTACAGGAAATAGATTGACGGATGGGTGGGCTGAAGATTTAGATTGGATTTTAAGTCATGAGGAAAAATTGATTTTCAATCAGGTTAAAAATTTTCAACAGCAAGATTGGCTAGCGGGTCGGATCGCCTTAAAGCAAGCTGTTTTGCGCCATGTGGATGCTAAAAATCTAAATCAGTTAGTCATAAGAAATTATGCCTCTGGCCAACCTTATTTAGAAGGTTATGAATATCTTAACTGTTCTTTGTCACATTCTTTTGGCTGGGCGATTGCATCTGCTGGCAAGCAAATAGTCGGCGTTGATATAGAAAAAATTAGGCCTCATGCCGATGATTTGGTTTATGCAATTGCAGGTAATGCCGAGGTGAGGTTAATGAACAATGTTAATAAAAATCTAAATGTGAAGCTAACTTACATTTGGACAATTAAAGAATCGGTGATGAAGGGATTAGGCATTGGCTTTGGTATTTCACCAAAAAATTTGTATATAAAAAAAATCAATATTAAAAAAAATAATTTTCAAAGTTTAATTTTTAACAGTCAGTCAAAAGATTATTGGACAGTGTTCAGTACTGCCATGGATGAGTTTATAATGAGTTTAGCCCAAAAGGGAACAAGTCATGTTAAAGCAAAGATCAATTGGAATTAGTCATTTAGATTATAGCTTACCCAAAGCCAGTTATAGCCTCAGTCAACTTAAGCAATCGGGTAAAATAACCTCAAATCAAAAACTTTTGAAAGATTTTGGTTTTGAGCGGTGCTTCATTAGTGAGCAGCATAATTTTATCTCTGTTGCATTGAAAGAAATAGGTACATCAATACTAAAGTCAGTCAATTTGCCGCAGGCAGAAATTGGAAATTTATTTTTGTATTCTGGTTTAAGCCGAGACGCTGCCCAATCAAGCGACTTGAGCATGTTTGCTTATTCAGTCACTAAACTGCACCATGAATTAAATTTAAGCCCGGTTGCTAACCCTATTAAGTTAACAGAGCAAGGTTGTGGCGGGACGTTATCTATGGTTGATATGGCAGCCCGATTATTGTCTAGTTCTGACAGTCAGGCCGCCCTCTGTTTGGCAGCTGATGTTTTACCACCGCAATCATCACGCGAGATTATGTATAATCTTATTAGTGATGGAGCCGGCGGTTTATTAGTTCAAAAAGATAGCCCTAAAAATAAAGTGATTTCATTTTATCAAGAAACTAAATCTTATTATTGGGATACCCAAAATCACGAAGAAGAGCTGTTAGCAACTTATTTCCCAATGGCCGAGAGAGTAATTAAGGTTGCTTTAGAAATGGCTAATCTTTCTCTCGAAGATGTTATTTGGTTTGTGCCTCACAATGTTAGCCAGCGAAGCTGGAAAATTTTATCTGAGCTCCTCGGAGTGTCGGATAAAAAAATTTGGCACCAAAATATTTCTCGCCTAGGTCATACAATTTCTTGCGATCATATTATTAACCTCAAAGATATGGAACAAAGCGGCGAGCTAAAATCGGGTGACATTTTAGTTTTATTTACCTTTGGTTTTGGTGCAAACTGGACCTGCCTGATTTTGGAACACTAATATGCGATCAACCATTTTGATTACCGGCGCTACTGGCATGATTGGTCGTTGCCTCACCGAAAAAATTCTTGACCAGACGGACATGTGGGTTGTTTTGCTAGTTCATAAACAAGGAGAGGATTTGAGTAAGAAAGATTTTGTAAAAAAGTTTTTGAACAATAAAAACTCACCTGATGTTTTAAAGAGAATTGAAATTGTTAGCGGTGACATAGTTGAGCCACAGTTATCGAAAAAATTACAATTAAGCCAATTAGCTAGTAAAATAACTCATGTTTTTCACCTGGCAGCAAGTACACGTTTTGATTTGGATTTACAAGTCGCCAGATCTATTAACGTGGTTGGCACACAAAATATATTAGAATTTGCCAAACAGTGCCCAAATTTATTACAGTTTGGTTTTGCTAGCACTGCTTATGTCAGCGGCAAGCGCACCGGCACAGTTATGGAGAATGAGTATCGTCACTCGGACGGTTTTGTGAATAGCTACGAACAGTCAAAGTATGAAGCGGAAGAGTTAATTATTAAACATTGGGATGATATACCTGCGGCGATATACCGTTTTTCTACAATTATTGGCGATAGTCAAACCGGAGGAGTGAGCCATTTTACAGCACCGCACCAGTCCTTAAGGCTAATGCACCTCGGATTAGCATCAATGATTCCGGGCACACCGGAATATAAAGTTGATCTTATACCAACCGATTATGCCGTCGAAACTACCTTTCAGCTTTTTATTAATAAGTTTCAAGCCTCGACCCTTTACCATATCGTCTCTGGCAATGACAAATCATTTACACTGCAAGAAATGATTGATGAAAGTTATAAATGTTTGGCCAATTTTGATCCCGTTTGGGAAAAACGCCAATATCCCAAACCGGTTATCACGAGCGAATCTGCGTTCAATCTTTTTTTGGATTCTGCCAAACAGGCGAAAAATCCGTTTATTCATAAAGTCATGAGCGCTATGCAACATTTTGCTCATCAGTTGAATTACCCAAAAGAATTTGATATGACAAATACAATTTTAGCATTGCCTGATTATCAAAAACAACTCCCTCACATTGGCGAATATTATAGTCGGGTAGTTAAATATTGCCTGGAAGTAGGTTGGGGTAAAAAAATTTAAAGCAATGGAGCAAGAATTATTAGACTATATTAATAACCATATAATCAAAGACAGCTCACATTTAGTTGATTTAAAAACTGATTTGTTTAAGGGCCGCTATATTGATTCTATGAATATTTTGTACCTAATTGGTTTTGTGGAAAAAAAATTAGGCCGGAAGTTAAGTAACGATGAAATATTGATGTCTAATTTTGCTTCTGTTAATGCCATAATTAAAAAATTTTTTAATGAATAGTACGATTAAAAAATTACAACTCGCTGGATTTGATTATTCCAATGGTCAAGTTTTATTATCCGGACCGGCCTTGGAAATATTTGATCAGTGGAGTGATTTTTTTAGAAACTTAGCCCCAGAGGCTTTAAATTTTAAGCCAGCCGTCACGGTTAATCGAGACGTTTTATCTACTTCCCAGTATTTTAAGCTCTTCCCCAAGCAACTCACCAGCTGCCGAGATAAAAGCCCTCACGGCGGGGATATGTATTTTTCACCAGCTGCCTGCTTGCATGTTTATAATTTTTTACGTAGTAACAGCTTAGCTAAGCGAAACAATACATACGTGATTAATGCTGCATGTGCCAGACAAGAGCCTCAAGGCCATGATCCTTTTCGGCTTAAGTTTTTTACTATGTCAGAAATTGTGTACATCGGGGAAGAGAACTCTGTTCGCCGAGAGGTTGAGTCGGCAAAAGGCAAGCTGACAGGCGCCTTTAAACGTTTCGGCCTAAAAGGTGAATGGCATGCTGGCGAGGATAGTTTTTATCTCGGGATGGCTCGCGGAGAAAAAATTTTGCAGCAACTGAAAGAGTTAAAAAAAGAGTACCGTTGGTCTGTCGGTCGGAGGGAGGCGGCCTTAGCTTCAACCAATTTGCACGAAGATTATTTTGGGAAGTGCTTTAAAATAAAAACTAATTCAGGTAATAACGTTTATAGCGCTTGCATAGCATTAGGTTTAGAGCGAATTGTGGCAGCTAGTTTAATCACCTCTGGCAAAAGGTAGTTAAAATTTATGAGTAAATTTTACAATCGTACAAGAAAATCTGAGTCAATATCAAGTAAATTATTCAGCCAAGGCCGGCTACATTTAATTCCGTTGTATTATTTACTTAGATTGAGCGATTTAAGCCGTGAGGGAATTGAAAATTCTGGCAGTTATCAGTTTGCGGATCATATATATGGTAATCAAGCTAGCGGCCGACTGATAATCGGCAAGTTGTTGGACAAAATTTTGCTTAGCTTAAAATCAGCCCAATCGTTTAGAGCCCGCTATTTATTTGCCAAGGTCGAAATTGACAAGTTGATTAATCAGTCGGGCAAAACAGGAAAAATAAAAATTTTAGCCGTCCCTTGCGGTTTAGCGCGCGAAATGTTTGAAACAATAGAAAGTTTGGAGGCGTTAGACAATTTTAGCGGTAATGTAGAGTGGCATGGTATTGATTTAGATGTCGAATTGATAAATCAGCTTAAAACAAAAGCTGCCGGGTATAAATCTAAGATTAGTTTTCGTGGCGGCAATGCTTTCAGTGAATTATCTTGGGGCAGTAATAAATATGATATGATAATAAGCATGGGATTTACCGAATTTTTAACTGACGATGATACGATGAGGTTTTTCCGTTTGGCTAAAAAATATTTAGTCGATAACGGTCGATTAGTTACCTCAGCGATGACACCTCACAAACTTTCAGATTATTTGTTGCGAAATATTGCCGAGCTGCACACTTATTACCGCGACCGGGATAATATCACTGAATTAGTTGATGCCTCTGGGTTGAGCCCTAAAAGAGTTTATCAAGATCAACATGGTTTACAGACCATGGTTATAGCTCAGCCCAAATAATATGTCTACATTATCAAATATTGAAGAAAAAATTTTCGCCGAAAAAACGGGCGGCATTGAAATTGATCAAGGTAAAGCTTTAGCTAATGTGCGAGTTTTGGATTTATTGCGTGAAGCATGTTTAATAGAGTCATTTTTTCCGGTTTACATAAGCAAGGTAATGGAGCTTTTCTGGTATGACTTAGAGGCAACTGCTATGTTCTCAACTGAAGGGTATGAAGCTTATGTGCACTACATGGTCTTGCGTCGGTATCTGGATATTATTGGCTATAAGCCAATAAAAGACGAAGAAGTTGTCAAAGTTAGGGAGCAAAATAAAGATGAAGTTTTTGACGACACAATTAGCGAGCTAGTCAATTTTATGGCGACGGAGCATTTCGCGTCTAATTTTTTTAAAGATTTGTCTCAAGAGACAAACGAGCCGGCCTTAAATCATATGCTAATTGGTTTTTCCGCCGAAGAAGTTGTCCACGCACAATTTGCTTTTGATTTGTTGAAAAAAGAACTAGACCAAGATGAGACCGCCAGAATAAAAATACTGCAATCAGCTAAACGTTTTAAGCATATAGGCGAGTATGTTTTTCCATCAGTTTCCCCGGCCAAAGAAGATAATATTAAGGTTATTCAAAGTTTTAACAAAAGAATTGAAAAATTATTAGGCCAATCATTAAGTGATAGCTTGGCGGAATAATTTGCATAATTATTATATTTTGCTAAACTCTATAAGCTTTTATTTATTATGATATCAGACCAAGAGTTATATATATTAAGCTATTATCGTGCCTGTGAGCTTGCCGGGGCTATTTTGTTTGGCAAATTAGCTTTTCATACAAATTTTGAGAATATCCGTATACCTTTGACCGAACACGCGCTGGAAGAGTCACGCCATGCCTGGCGGTGGACAGAAACCATTGAAAAATTAGGCCGCATTCCGCTGAAAGTAACCCAAGCTTACCAAACCGAATACGGCAAAGAATACGGTATGCCTACGAGTATTTTAGAAATTCTGTGCTTAACCCAAGTTTTTGAGAAACGTACGTTAGACCACTTTAACAAACATCTGGCTTTGCCTGGAACTCATGATTTGGTCAAAGCAACTTTGCAGGAGCTAATTGATGACGAAACCGGTCACGTTAGCTGGGTTAGAAAAGAACTTGATGATTATATAGCTAAGCGCGATGAAGAAGAAATAAACGCCGTGATGAAAAAAATGGAAGAGGTTGATAAAAAGGTTTTTGAACGACTATCGAAAACCGAACCATTTAAGGAATATTTTAAGGAGTTGCTATGAATCAAGAAATAATCGAAACTATCAGGGAAACTCTTTATTTAACCGCTGATCAAATAAATGAAAATACTTTAATTGAAGAAATCGCCAAAGATTCCATGGACATAGTTGAATTGGTAGCTGTTTTAGGCAGTCAGTACAAAGTTGCGTTCCAGCCTGAAAAAATGGCCCACATTAAAACAGTAGGCGATGTCATTAAATATGTGACTGAAAACATGGATACATCAGATAGCTCGGATCCACTCAAGTCATTTTAATTATGCAATATCCACTTTTTAGCCAAGAGCCGTACCGCACCTTTAGAAAGACGGTACGTGATTTTGTGGTAGAAGAAATTGAACCACACGTTGATCAATGGGAAAGGCAAGAGCACTTTCCTAACGAACTTTTAAAGCTAATGGCGGGCAAGAATTTGATAGGCGTAAGTTTACCCAAAGATAAAGGCGGACAAGGTTTAAGCTTTTGGCACGAAGTGATTTTAGCTGAAGAGTTGGCAAAAAGTAAACTGGTTGGCTGGGCTATGTCTTACTTGGCCCACACTAATATGGCCTTACCTTTACTGGTGAAGCTAGCTAGCCCAAAGCAACAAGCCGATATTTTGATGCCGGCGGTTAAGGGCGAGTTTTATCTATCATTAGCGGCGACAGAATTTCAAAACGGCTCGGATTTAGTATCAACCAAAACTGAAGCAGTTTTGCAGGGGGATAAGTTTTTAGTTAGCGGAGAAAAAAAGTATATTACAAACGGTTCAGTAGCCAAATATTTAATTACTTTGGTCAGGACAAAGTCAGATAAAAATATTTGGTCGCTTGGCTTACTTTTGGTTCCTACAGATGTAGACAAAATTGGAATCACTAAGTTGAAAACTAGCGGGCTTAAAACTAGCGACACGGCTGAAATTAAGTTTTTACAATGTGAAATTCCTAAAGACTACATTTTGGGTGGCAGCCAACGTGGTTTTTATTATTTGCTAAACGGCTTAATGAGAGAGAGGTTGATGGGTGCAGTGGCATTAAATACATTAGCCGAACAAGTATTAGAGCAAACAATCACTTATTTAAAAGATAAAGTTAGATTTAGTGAGCCTCTAAGCCGAAAACAAGTCATCCGTCATAGGGTAGCGGAGCTAGCGAGCCGGCTGGAGGCGGCTAAGCAATTTACTTATAATGTTTGCGCTGGCTTTGAAAAAGAGGAGCAAGTTGATCAGGAGATTATTATGTTAAAAATTTATTGCTATGAAACTTCCCAAGATATAATTAAAGAGTGCGTACATTTATTCGGCGCCGAGGCATTTATGCAAAACCATTGGCTAGCGCGAATTTACAAAGATTCTCAAGCTTTCACTTTGGCTGCTGGTACATCGGAAGTCATGCGGGACTTGTTAGCAGGCATGATGAGACTTTAAATTCCCAACGGATAATTCAAGTGTGTAAACTTGCTACTGGCGAATAAAATATTGTTGTCGCTATTGTCATCTTCTGGCTTGACCCGGAGATCTCTATCAAATAGAGATTCCCGCCTCCGCGGGAATGACAAAAAAGAAAGCGGGGGATCCAGTTTTTTCTGGATTCCCCGCTTTCGCGGGAATGACATTTTTGCTAAAATGAAGTATCTATGGAGCTTTTGGAATCTCTTAACAAAGAGCAATTGGAGGCGGTCAAACACAAATCAGGGCCGCTTTTGATTGTGGCTGGCGCCGGCACCGGGAAAACCACCGTCATTACCCAAAAAATCGCTTGGCTCATTGAGCAGGGGCTTGCTAAGCCCGAGGAAATTTTAGCCCTCACTTTTACGGAAAAAGCGGCCGGCGAGATGGAAGAGAGGGTGGATGCCTTATTGCCCATTGGCTATACTGATCTTTGGATTTCCACCTTTCATTCTTTTGGTGAAAAGATATTAAAATTGCACGCGCTTGATATTGGCCTTAGCAACGATTTTAAGTTGCTAACCGAAACCGGCCAGTGGCTTTTGATGCGCCAAAATTTTGATAAATTTGATTTGGATTATTATAAGCCACTTGGCAATCCGGCGAAATTTATTGGCGCAATGATTAAACACTTCTCCCGCGCCAAAGACGAAGAAATAACGCCGGCAGAATATTTAGAATACGCCGAAAATTTGCAATTAGATAAAGATAGCCGCACTAGCGCCGAAACCAAAAAAATTGAAATTAAACGTTTGCAAGAAATTGCGGGCGCCTATCATACCTACCAACAGCTACTTTTAGATAACAACGCGCTAGATTTTGGCGATTTGATAAACTACACGCTTAAATTATTCCGCGACCGGCCGCAAATATTAGACAAGTATCGCGAGCAATTTAAATTTATTTTAGTGGATGAATTTCAAGACACCAACTACGCCCAATATGATTTAGTTAAAATGCTTGCCGCGCCGAAAAACAATTTAACCGTGGTGGCGGATGACGATCAGTCAATTTACCGCTTTCGCGGGAGTTCCATCAATAACATCTTAGAATTTAAAAGCGATTATCCAGATGCTAAAGAAGTGGTGCTTGTGGAAAATTACCGCAGCTGCCAAAATATTTTGGATTTATCTTATACGTTTATTCAAGGCAATAACCCGAATCGCCTGGAATCTAAATTAAACGAATTAACCAAAGAAGCCAAAAAGAAGGGGATAGCGCTTGATAAATTTAAAACCATAAATAAAAAATTAAAAGCCACGGATAATTGCCAAGCGCCAATTGAGCATTTGCACGCGGAAACGTTAGAAGATGAAGTTAAAGCTGTCGTGGAAAAAATCATTGAGATAAAAACAGAGAAGCCCAAAAGTTTGTGGTCTGATTTTGCGATACTAGTTCGCGCCAATAACCAAGCCAACATTTTTTTACACGCCTTAGAGCGGGCCCAAATTCCGTATCAATTTTTTGCCCAGCGCGGCTTATACACGAAACCAGTTATTTTAGATGTCATTGCTTATTTTAAATTGCTTGATAATTACCATGAAAGCCCGGCGCTGTTTCGCGTCTTAAGTTATCCGTTTTGGAAAATTCCAGCCGAAGATTTAATGAAGCTAAATTTATACGCTTTCAAAAAAACCAAGTCACTGTACGAAACCTTGCAAGAAATTCAACTCGTTAAAGGTTTGCAAACGAGGACGCTAGACATTGCCAAAAAATTACTTGGGCTAATTGAGCGGCATACGCAATTAGCTAAAGATAAAAATGTGAGTGAATTATACGTGACTGCGTTAAAAGATTTAGGTTACACTCAATATTTGCATTTGGGGGAAACCGAAAGTAAAGTTGAACAGCTGAGTTACTTACAGCAATTTTATTCCAAAATCAAACAATTTGAAGCCCAAGATTCAGCCCCGCGCTTAAACACGTTTATGGAATTGTTGGATTTAGAAATTGAAGCTGGCGACGAGGGTTCTTTAAGCGTGGATATTGAAGCCGGACCGGAAGTGGTCAAAGTAATGACCATTCACGCATCTAAAGGGTTGGAATTTGAACAGGTGTTTATTGTTAATTTAGTGGACAAGCGTTTTCCGACAATTGAAAGAAAAGATCCAATTGAATTACCAGATGAATTAGTCAAAGAGCTATTATTGCCCGGTAACGTTCATCTGCAAGAAGAGCGGCGGTTAATGTATGTCGCCATGACGCGCGCGCGCCGCGGATTGTATTTTACGTCAGCCGATGATTATGGTGGTAGCCGCAAGAAAAAGATCTCGCAGTTTTTAGATGAGCTTGGTTTTAGTAACGAGAAAAAGATTGAGGTTAAAAATGGGGGGATGAGAGAGCCAACCGCCGAGCAGGCGGTTGCCCGAATGCCGCAGGCGGGCGCGGCTGCCGATTATTCCAAGCACCACGCCGGCTGCTATTCGTATTCGCAGTTATCGTCTTTTGCCAAATGCCCGTTGCAATACAAATTTGCCTACATTTTACGCGTGCCGATTTTAGGCAAACACACCTTTTCCTTTGGCCAAACCATGCATCTGACCCTACAACGCTTTTTAAATTTAATGATAGAGCATAGCACCAAACAGCAATCCTCCCTCCTCCCCGTGTCGTCCTCGAGCGCAGCGAAGGACCCCTCTCCCGATCGTCATCCTGAACACACAACTAGTCATCCTGAACTTGATTCAGGATCTCTATCAAATAGAGATTCCGGAACCCCCGCCTCCGCGGGGGCAGGCTCGGCCGGAATGACAAAAGAAAAAGGCCACCCCGATCGTCATCCTGAACACACAAGTAGTCGTCCTGAACTTGATTCAGGATCTCTATCTAATAGAGATTCCGGCTCAAAGGCCGGAATGACAAAAAAAGGAATTCCACCTCTCAAAGACCTCCTCAAAATCTACGACGAGGCCTGGATTGGCGATTGGTACCCGGACAAACAAACAAAAGAAAAATATTATAAACAAGGCAAAGAGTCGCTGACTAATTACTACAAGGACTTAGCCAAAAATCCACCTCGTCCCTTGCACTTAGAAAAAGACTTTACCTTAAAAGTCGGCAAAAGCACAATCAAAGGTAAAATTGACCGCATTGACGAAACTGCTGAAGGTATTGAAATAATTGATTATAAAACCGGCAAACCCAAAGATCCGAAAAAATTGTCAGCCGACGACAAAGAACAATTATTAATTTATCAATTAGCGGCAAAGCAAACGCTCAAACAAGAACCAACTAATTTAAGTTATCACTACCTTGATTCCGGCACCAAAGTGAATTTCTTGGGCGGGGAAGGGGAATTAAAAAAATTAGAACAAGACCTAATCGCTCGCATTGAAGCGATTGAAAAATCAGATTTCAAACCCACCCCCGGCTGGGCGTGTAAATTTTGCGACTATAACACTATCTGCGAGTTTCGACAGAAATAAATAATCCCTCTCCTCTGGGGAGAGGGTGTGCCTGTCCGCCTTTGGCGGGGGTGAGGGGAACCCCAATTGTCATTGCGCCTGCCCGTCCTTTGGCGGGAGCGCAGCCACGTCAGACGTGGCGCAGCGTCGCAATCTCGGCAATCCAGTCATTTGACACTCCCCACAAACAATAGTAACATCAAAACATCAAAGCGGCGCCAAGCCGTTTTTATTTATGCACAAAAAAGAAAACAATTTCGCGTTCATTGATAGCCAGAATGTATATAAAGGCACAAAGCGTGACCTAGGCTGGGAAATTGATTGGCAGCGATTCCGCACCTATCTATTACACAAATATAGAGTTACTAGAGCCTATCTTTTTATTGGCTTTCTTCCTGAGCACAATGACATGTATGACGAATTGCAACAAGCTGGTTTTGTTTTAAAATTCAAGCCAGTACTACCAAATGGAAAGGATGGAGTTAAAGGTAATGTTGATGCGGATTTAGTGCTACAAGCGATGATTGATTTCAATAACTATGACAATGCTATATTGGTAACCAGTGACGGTGATTTTTATTCATTGGCCCGTTATTTGTATGATAACAACAAGCTTGCAGCAGTATTAAGCCCGCATAGTAAAACCTGTTCATCGCTGCTGAGAAAATCAGCTAAAGAAAAAATGAGATATTTATATTTCTTAAAAGAAAAGTTAGCAAAAAGAAAAAGCACTGCATAGGGACTCGCCACATATGCCGTGCTCTTTCATATGGATATTTATATAGTATCAAATCACCACAAAGGTGTCAATAGAATAATCCTCCCCTGTGAAGGGGGAGCGTGAGGGGGTTGTCATTGCGCCTGCCCGTCCTTTGGCGGGAGGACCCCTGCCTACGCAGGGGGACGTGAGGATCTCAGGCACCCTCCTGCCGTGCCCATCCGAAGCCTTGGCGAAGGAGGGTCATTCCCGATACCGGATCATGTCCGGCACAGGCTCTGATCGGGAATCCAGTTGAGAATCCATTCCTTTCTAGTATTATTGACGGCAGGTTATCACCATGATATATTAATTTGTCTAACTATGATATAATTTATTGTATCGAAATATGCCTCATTTTTTATATAAATTGTTATCCTATATAGATCCCAAAGCCAAATTTGAAGCCCAAGAATCGCTCGAGGTTATACGAAGTTTGGGCGATATTGTGTTTGACATCAAACAGCACACGGATGAAACAGGCACTTATTATGTAGCTCGTGCAAAACAGGGGAATAAAAGTATTATCACCTCCGGCAAGGACATAGCTGAGCTTGATGCTAATATTAAAGATGCTATTTTAACAGCTTATAACGTACCGGCGCGGTTTGCTGATCCAAATATGATTAAATCAAGTTTGGTTCAGCGCGAAACAGAACTGCGCTATGCCACGAGATAAGGTACCGTCTGATACTACACAAAGGAAGGTATTAAAAGCATTTAGAAAATTAGGATTTGAAATTTTGCCGCACAAGTATGGCAAAGGCAGCCATCGAATGGTGCGGGATCCAAAAACTGGCCAGGAAATTACAGTTCAAAGTAAGGTATTCAAACAAGTATTATTTGACTATTGCAGTAAAGTAAGCGAGCTCGGATATGATGTGAACCAGTTTATAAAGCATCTTTAATTTTAAGTACAAGATTGATTTTTAAAACAGCGGCCTTCAGCCGTTTTTTTATTTTGAAAAAATAAAGGCCTAAAAAACAGAAAACCCCCTGTTTTGACGGGATGCCTTACGGTATCCCAACACAGGAGGATTTACTTCTGCTATAAAGGTATTAAATTACTACAAAGGTGTCAATAGAATAATCCTCCCCTGTGAAGGGGGAGCGTGAGGGGGTTGTCATTGCGCCTGCCCGTCCTTTGGCGGGAGGACCCCTGCCTACGCAAGGGGACGTGAGGATCTCATGCCGTGCCCATCCGAAGCCTTGGCGAAGGAGGGTCATTCTCGATACCGGATCATGTCCGGCACAGGCTCTGATCGGGAATCCAGTTAAACAATCCCTCTCCATGGGGGAGAGGGCGAGGGTGAGGGTAACCCCCTCCTGTCATCCCCGCGGAAGCGGGGGTCCAGTCACTTGCCGTTATTCCCAAAAAGTGGCAAGATAAATTGGTATTTTTTGTTTTTTCCTGTCATCCTCGGGCTTGACCCGGGGATCCATATCTAATAAATATCCGAAGGGAGAATTTAGACGAAAGTAATTAAATGGGTTTGTATAGAAATGTTTACAAGAAATGGAGTCTTACACATAAGATATTTTTTTGGCTAGCAATAATTCCATTTCTAATCACGATTGTATTTGAGAGTAAGTCAATAATTAGTGTTGTGACGCATAATACGGATAACAGCGTTACAGCGAATAAAATAGAGAGCGGGGTTGTCGCTATCGGCTTCAATAAGATTGAACAGAAAAACGGAAATACTGAGGCAGGCTCTAAGGACTCTCAAGAGGACACCAAAAAAGATGGGAGAGTATTAGGAGAATCTAGCCCAAGCACTCATCAATATTATTATGACGGCAGCTCCCTCGCAGATGTTGAAAATTTTACTTATTTTTTTGATACTTTAAAGCAAGATAAGAAAATTTATTGCCCCTATATTACTAAGAGGAATCCTGGCAGGATAGTTTATTTAACTGATGTTATAGGGCCTGATTTTATATCGCAGATTACCATTAAACCAAATTCAGGATCAAGGTTGAATTTACAATTTGATTACAATGATGTATTTAGTTGTATAATTGGCGATGGTAATTACCAGCACATTGGATGTAAGGTTGAAGATAAGTATGTGAGGGATATTAAAGGTCAATTTCAACCGAGAATTTATGGTGACATTGGCATTGAGCCAGGCACTGAAGTACAGACAACTTTCTTGGTTGCCCACGAAGAAGACAGTAATTTATTAAATCTTAAAATTGATATTAGGTTTAAGCCAAATGTAGAAAAAGAAATTTTTCGTACTGAAAGTTTTGAATATCTCATCAAAACAAAAGAGGATCTTGATAACACATCTTCGGAGGTTGGCATAGGGCTTATTGACCCTTATTTAGTGCATGATGTTTGCGCTGAGTTTAAAGAATTTTGGCTTGATAGTAAGTCATTATAATAAATTTAGAAATAAAGGGATTTGAAAAAACAAACAAAATAAGCTATAATAAAAGGGTAAAAATACGGCGCCATTAAAGGGGCGCCTTTTATGTTATAATAGTAACCATGAAAAATGTGATAAAAGCGATTGAAAAACCGGAAGAAAAAAGGAGCTATTTTCACGATAAGGATAGCAAGTTTTATCTTTTTAACCATGATTGTTTGGCAATCCTAGAAAAAATTCCGGAAAATTCCATAGATATGATTTTCGCCGATCCGCCCTACAATCTCTCAAACGGTGGTTTTACCGTTTATGCGGGCAGGCGCGTCAGCGTTAATAAAGGAACTTGGGATGCGAGCAAGGGGTTTAAAGATGACTACGAATTTCATAAAAAATGGATAGCAGCTTGTCGGCGCGTTCTTAGACCGGCAGGTACGCTTTGGGTCAGCGGTACCTATCATTCAATTTACCAATGCGGGCACGCAATTCAGGCAGCGGGTTATAAAATTTTAAATGATATTGCTTGGTTTAAACCCAACGCCTCCCCGAATTTAAGCGGACGTTATTTTACTGCTAGCCATGAAACATTGATTTGGGCGCGGAAAGACGAGAAAACTAAACATACTTATAACTACAAGCTGATGAAAGGTGGGGAGTGGCATGTGAATGATTTTATAAAAAAACCAGATAAACAAATGCGTTCAGTTTGGGCTATCGGTACACCAAAAACTTGGGAGAAGAAATTTGGTAAACACCCAACCCAAAAACCAGTAGAATTATTAAAGCGCATTGTAATGGCCAGCACTAATAAAGGTGATTTGATTTTAGATCCTTTTACTGGCAGTTCTACTACCGGCATTGTTGCTAGCATGCTCGGACGAAAATTCATTGGAATTGATACAGAGAAAAAATATTTGGATTTGTCAATTAAACGATTTAAGGATATGAGTAAGGAAAAGTTGGTATGAAAAAAGTTATTACAAAAAAAGAAGCGCTGGCAAAGCTAAGAAAGCTGATAGGAAAAAACTTAAGAGAGCTTGCTGAGCAATATAATGTTACGGTTTTTAAAAATGGGAAACCGAATAAAGGTTGGGCAGGGCATACGTTGGAAATTTATCTTGGGCTAGGGCTTAACAGCGTGCAAGCGCCAAACGGTGAATACTGGGAGTTAAAATCGTTTCCATTTAAGTATGCAGCTGATTGTAAGACCTTGAAGCCGAAAGAAACTTTCGCTATTACCATGATTAATAGTGAGCAAGTCGCTTCTACTGATTTTTATGACAGTCATCTTTGGGCAAAGTTAAAAAGCCTTATCCTTTGTGGAAGATTATTTGTTGACAAAGAAGAAAGCAGTTCCAAACTACTTAGCGTAGATTCCCTAGACTTTGAAGATGATAAAAAACTGATTAAAATAATCGAGGAAGATTATAATATAGTTAGAAACACTATTATCAATAAAGGATTTGATCATCTAACTGGTAAAATGGGCACTTTTATTCAGCCTCGTACTAAAGGGCCCGGTCATGGTAGCACAAGCAGGGCCTTTTATGCACGCACTTCTTTTATAAAAGAAGTGCTAGATTTATAAAAATAAAAAACTTTCTGGGGTGGTTGGTGTCATTGCGAGCGAAGCCATGTATGACGTGGCGGAGCGTCGCAATCTCTAAACCTGAGATTCTCACGTCCTCCCTCGCCTACGCTCGGGACTCCTCCCGCCAGAGGCGGACAAGCAGGATGACAATCGGGTATGATATAATTAAAATATGAAAGTTGTTTTAATCTTTCTTTTGGGCGTAGCGATTTTGATTGGCGCAATTATCCTTAATGTTTTGGCTTCATACTCGGGCTTACTGAGTTGGTTTGAATTTTTAAAAAATCCGCAAAAAGCCGGTGTCGCCTCTTATGTTTGGCTTTTTATAATTTATCCTCTGGGCCTTGGCCTGATAGCTTATTTTGCTTACAAACTTTTAAACTTGAGTTGAAAAAGCAAAATTTGAAAGTATTTATATTTCGCCCGGTAATGAAAAAAAATAACGAGGCATGATTAATTTTACTCTTACCGAAGTTTTTATCTACCTGCCTGCCGGCAGGCAGCTTGCATTTAATTAGCTTATGGATAGATTCACTCTCATAGAAGTATTTCTTTACTGGATTATAATCATTGGGGGATTGTCTTTTTTTCTAAAAGATTTTTTTGCAAATAATATAAAAAAATATTCTCCTTTCGGTCGGCCAATAAATTTTTTGATCTTAGCTTTTCCATTAGTATTAATTGAGGAGTATTTAACTTGCGAGACTCCATACAAAGAATGCATTGTGATAACTTTGCCCGCGTTTTTAATTTTATATTTAATCCTTTATTTTATCCAAAAAAAATTTAAATTATCTTATCTTAAAGCTAGCGTGACACTTGGAGTATTAGGATGGATTAATGAATTTATTCTCGTTGGCCGGATTAATGAGCTAACATTGCCATTATTAGTTTTATTCTCAATTTTAGGATTTCTTATATATTTTGTCCTCGCCATCATTCCTAGTTATTATCTGTCTAAATAAGATATTGACAATTTTGGATGGCAGTTGTAGGTTTTAGCTACGGCTCATAACCAAAGGAGGAATTTGTGAGACCGAGAAGAGGGCGAAAAAAAAGTTTTGGCACGGCTGTTATTAGCGGTCAGATGATCAACTTTGGAGCGAACATTGTCTTTGCTCCGCTTGTCAAAAACGAATCCCCGGAACTTGTCAGGCTGATCGACGTCAGAAGCGGCTCAACAATAAGCTTGAAAGAAGCAAGGTTGGCCCTGCGGTTACACAAGGCGGGTAAACTCAGCCACTTTTTGCGGGTAGTTACCTTCAACACTATCTTTTTGGCTAATCATCCGTATTGCACCGAAGAATACGTTGATGAGTTATATCAAACGGCAATGTCGATTGTTAAGTACTACCTGCCTCACGTTAGGGAGGAAATCAGCTGTCCAATGGATCTCAAATATTGGGCTGGCCGAGCCAGAATCGAAGGCATTATAACCTGAGCTAAAAACCAGGTTTTTTTATTGTGCTATAATTAAAGTATGAAAAAGACATTAGCTATAATAATTGCCATAATTATTGTTTTAGGGGCTCTTTTTTGGTGGTGGAAAAGGCCGGCGGTGACTCCCGGGGACGGGGTAATGGTTGATAGTTTTGAAAGATGTGTTGCGGCAGGTAATCCGGTAATGGAAAGTTATCCGCGGCAATGCCGGCATAACGGGGAAACTTTCACTGAAGATATTGGCAATGAATTAGAAAAAAATGATTTGATTAAAATAAATTCTCCCCGGCCAAACCAGGAAATTTCAAGCCCAGTTACGATAACGGGCAAAGCGCGCGGCTATTGGTTTTTTGAAGCGAGCTTTCCGGTTGTCGTGGTCAATTGGGACGGGCTAATAATTGGCCAAGGCATTGCCCAGGCCAAAGATGATTGGATGACTGAAGATTTTGTACCTTTTACCGCAACGGTAAATTTTGATTTGGATCCTAATAGTTACAGCAATCGCGGCGCGCTAATTTTGCAAAAAGATAATCCATCCGGACTACCCGAATATGACGATGCTTTAGAAGTCCCGGTAGTGCTTAAATAATTAATTTTAAGTTATGGATAAAGATATGCAACAAAGGTGGGAGGTTTTGGAGCAAAAGGTGGATGAGGTGCATAAATCGGTTAGCACCATTCGCCGATATATCGCCATTGCTTTTTGGGTCGGCGTGGTAATGTTGGTATTTCCATTTGTTGGTCTCCTTTTTGCCATCCCGACTTTTCTTAGCACCTTCTCAGTCTACAGCGGGCTTTAAAATTGTCATTGCGAGCGAAGCGTCGCAATCTCTAAACCTGAGATCCTCACGTCGCTACGCCTGCCTGCCGGCAGGCAGGCTCCTCAGGATGACAATCGGGGAAGTCATTCGCCACGCTCAAGGATGACAAAGTAGTGTGTTATAATTAAACTATGAAAATTGTTTTTATTTTTATTTTAGGATTAGCGATTTTAGTCGGCGCTATTATTTTGAACATCATAGCTTCTTATCTGGGCTTACTGAGTTGGTTTGAATTTTTAAAAAATCCGCAAAAAGCCGGTGTCGCCTCTTATGTTTGGCTTTTTATAATTTATCCTCTGGGGCTTGGTTTGATTGCTTATTTAGCGTATAGAATTTTAAATTTAACTTAATATGAATAATCCAATTAAATTAGTGGTTGCCTTAATTTTGCCTCAATTGGCCGGGGCGATTGGTTCGTTTTTTACCGCTCCCGCAATTGACAGTTGGTATATTAATTTAAACAAACCGTCTTTTAATCCGCCGAGTTGGGTGTTTGGGCCAGTATGGATTACATTATATATATTAATGGGCATCGCCATGTATTTAATTTGGGTTATGCCAAAAAGTAAAACACGCGATACGGCTTTAGCAATTTATTTAGCTCAATTAGTTTTAAATTCTTTATGGTCAATTGTCTTTTTTGGTTGGCAATCAATCGGCCTCGCCTTTGGAGTAATAGTTATTTTGCTGGTCTTAGTTTTAATTATTACTATAAAGTTTCATCAGCTCAAAAAAATCGCGGGCTATTTATTAGTACCATATTTTCTCTGGGGCGCCTTTGCCACAATTCTAAACGGCGCGATTTGGTATTTAAATTAGCCTAGCCTTGACTTTGTTTTTGTATTGCAGTAAGACAAAACAAGGGCGGTAACTGGCGCAATTGCGCTAAAGGAGGCTGGCAATGCGTCCTCAAAAATGGCTCTGCCTCATGCTGGCAGTGCTTTGGGCGTCGGCCTCCTATGCCGACCCCGAAAATCTTCTAATTTGGCCGTTGCGTAATCCCAAGGTTACGCAACCCTACGGCCCGTTCGATGCGACGTCTAAACCGCACTACATTAGCCAGGAGCATCGGGGTATCGATATGTCGGATCAACTCGGCGCTCCTGTGTTGGCCGCGGCCGACGGCGTGGTAGTAGCTGTGGGCGAGCCCTGCCCGCAGTTTAACGACCCGTATTGTAATAGCCGGAAAGGAAACTGGATTAAGTTGTACCATGAGCTTCCCGGTTATGCAGGTGTCTGCACCTACTACGGGCACTTGGCCGAACAGCCGAATTTGTCGGCTGGAGAGGCTGTATGCCAAGGCCAGGCCATTGGCCTTGAAGGCGGTTCTGGCTACAACTTCAGTGTGATGTCAGGCGAAGTCGCCCAATTCGGGCATCACCTACACTTTGAAGTTGATATTTGCTACTGCGACGAGCAGGGGAATTACGTTGAGATTGGCCACCTCGACCCAAACTCGCTGCTTGTCCCGCTTCAAAAGGAGTAGCTTTCCTGTGCATCCAGAAAGGAGGAAACGTACAGGAAAGCTTTGTTTTATATGTTATAATAATAATCTATGGATTTAACTAAACAAAAATGTGTTGCTTGCGAAGGCGCCGTTAAGCCATTAGACCGCAAGCAAGCGGAAGAGAAATTGAAGGAAGCGCCAGGCTGGAAACTTACTAGTGATGCCAAATCGATTACCAAAAGCTATACTTTTAAGGACTTTAAAGAGGCTTTAGAGTTTGTGAATAAAGTTGGTCATTTAGCCGAAGACGAGGGGCATCACCCAGATATTCATTTAACCGGGTATAAAAACGTGCGCATTGATTTAACCACCCACGCCATTGACGGGTTGTTTATTAACGATTTTATTTTGGCGTCCAAAATTGACGCGTAGTCATGTCAATCTCGAGCGCCACCATGTCAGAAATGGCGAAGCGTTGGGCCCTTGAGATCTTTCTCAGCCAGAGGTTGACCCGCCTTTGGCGGGGACTTCGCTCAAGACTACAAAGGAGGGAAAATTTATGATAACTATATTACTGTACATCGGAGTTTGGGGGCTTATCGTTTATGGTGCTGGCTATTGGTTATCAACCGAAGGTACAGCTTACTTTGCGGCTGAAACGATTAAGTATTTGCAATCTGGTTTTTTAATTTTAGCGTCTTTGGTATTGTGGCGTGTCATCACTAAAAATTATGAAGCCTCAGCCAGGCAATTAATTTTTGGCATAATAATAATTTTAGTTTTGGCATTTTTATTGGTTCATCCAATGTTAGAACGCTTGCTTGGCTATTGGTTAGTATGAAAAAATTATCAGACTTACTTCCGCAGGCAATTAGAAAAGCCGGGATTCAAAAACAAATCAAGGCAGCTGACGTAGTCGGCAGTTTTGACGATTTATCCAAGGAAATTTTTGGTCCACATGCCGATCAAATGCACGCTGTTTCTTTTAAAGATGGCGTATTAAAAATTGCGTGTCTAAGCTCGTCGGTAGCGCAAGAAGTGAAATTGCACGAGCCCCAAATTATTAGTGGTTTAGCCGGGCAGGGGATAAATGTTCAACGGATTAAATATCAAACGTAGAGTGTAGTTTATGGTTAGTAATTATTCAAATGTTTTAGGCACACACATTTTGCACCCTTTCTAGCGCCTCATTGGGCGTTAGTCCATCTAGGGCACAGTGTTCTAAGTTATTGTAATTAGTATTCCATTGCTTAATCCCTCGCTTTAATCCTAGGCC
>Ga0210057_1002340_pt1 | contig 27264 bp, 21 predicted proteins | sample CryGeyCG2114_010_2_FD_183968 | JGI IMG/M metagenome (GOLD analysis project Ga0210057, IMG submission 183968) | Groundwater microbial communities from aquifer - Crystal Geyser CG10_big_fil_rev_8/21/14_0.10 (SPAdes) (version 2) | ecosystem: Environmental > Aquatic > Deep subsurface > Groundwater ...
GGTTTCCTCTGCAGTGGTTTCAGTGGTAGAAGAGTCTGTTGTGGTTGAGTCTTGAGTAGTAGAAGAGTCTGAAGAGGTAGTCTGAGTTGAAGCAGTTGAAGCTGAAGAACCCCCTCCTCCTGAACCTCCTCCACAAGGAAGGGTTGAGGCAGTGATTGTGTCTGTGTACTCTGTAGCTAGACCATCGGAGTTTTTAGCTAAGACCTTGAAGGTGTAGTTAGTTCCACAGGAAAGACCAGAGACGATTTGACTGGTTCCGGAGACTACAGTATCAGTTGAGTTGGTAACGTTAGTTAAGACATAGGTAGTTCCATCTCCACTCCAGTAAAAGCCGATTGAGCTTGCCATTGGTTCAGAAACTAAGCTTGTTGGAACAGTAGAGGCAGTAGTGGTAGATACCTCAGTTACTGAGCTAGTTGTATTGTTAAATGAATCAAAGGCAAAGAGATTGAAGTAGTAAGCTGTATTAGGAGTTAATCCTGATACAGCTGCAGTGCTTGCTCCTGTTAGAGTCTGAGAGCCTAGTACTGATACTGTACTTGAAGATACTGATAAGTCTGTGGTAGCTACACTTGAGCTTGTTGAATAGTGAATCTTGTACTCTAAAAAGTTAGTATCAGTACTAGTTGCGCTTGGAAGAGTTAAGATCGCCGTAGTGGTTGTTTTACTTGCTACAACTAAATTCCCTGGTACTGATGGGGTGGCTGTATCTACCGCAAAGGCGCTACTTGTCTGAGTTGAGCCGTACTCTGTTCCGTCGTAAGGAATTACTCGTATGTATACAGTTGTGTCATCTGTAGCAGGGATGTCTACTCCTGCGTTCCAGTTGATTGTGAAGGTAACTGTTCCGTCTAAGTCTGTGTCTATACCTGTAATAGCTCCTGTACTGGTAGCTACAGCTCCTTCACTTGGGACTGCTGTGGTTAGTGTTGAGCTTGCCCAGATAGAGTTGTCTGTACTGTGTTCTATGATGAAGCTTGTGTTAACATCACTATCTGCATCTGTAATACCTGCTGTAAAGGAGACTATGCTTGTCTGAGCTGTCTGTGAAGGAGCTGTGTCTATCGTTGAAGTTGGGGCGGTGTTATTTGAAAGATTAAGGTTATCGAATTTAGCGACAAAAACATCATTACTACCATTATTAGATTCATCATATGCGCCTGAAGTTACTGGAAAACCAGTGTTTCCATATCCTGTAATATAAACATTTCCTGTGGCGTCTAAAGCAATACCATAACCCCAATCATTACCACTTCCCCCTATGAATGTACTAGCAGAAAGAGTGGTGAGGTCTGCGGTAAATTTGGAGATAAAAGCATCAAAAGTTCCCCCATTATGTGTTTCGTCATATGCCCCGGAGGTTATTGGAAGTCCAGCCGGAGTGTACCCGGTTACATACACATTACCAGAAGAGTCAAAGGCAACAGCCTGCCCGCCCTCATATCCACTCCCTCCAATAAACGTACTAGCAGAAAGAGTCGTTAGGTCTGAGGTGAACTTAGAAACAAAGACATCAGCGCCTCCATTGTGTGCCTCGTCATATGCTCCGGCGGTGGTTGGAAAGCCAGGCTCTGCTGTCCCTATCACATACACATTACCAGATGAATCAATAGCGATTCCATATCCAAAATCATCTCCACTCCCACCTATAAGTGTGGACGCAGAGAGAGTGGTTAGATCAGAGGTAAATTTAGAAACCTGAACATCAGTACCGCCAACATACGTCTCATTGTATGCTCCAGAGGTGGTCGGCCCATCACCATATCCAGTTATATAAACATTACCAGAGGAATCAAGAGCGATTGCATACATCCTAGCCTCATTACTCCCAACAAAAGTAGATGCTGAAAGGGTAGTTAGGTCGGATGTAAATTTAGCAATGAAACCAGCATCTCCAGGATTAGTTACATCATATGCTCCTTCTGTAGTTGGTAAGGGAACAGCACCATAATCACTAGTAGAACCAACAACATACACGTTACCCGAGGAATCAATAGCAATTCCATATCCATAATCATCATCATCACCACCCAGATAAGTACTTGCCGAAAGAGTAGTTAAATCCGAGGTCAGCTTAGCAACAAATACATCGCCCTCGCTTGATCCACCATTGTACGTCTGATCATATACACCCGCAGTGGTTGGGAATCCAGTATTAGCATATCCCACCACATACACATTACCAGAGGAATCAAGGGCAATACCTCGACCAACATCATTTCCGCTACCACCCATAAAAGTAGATGCTGAAAGGGTAGTAAGAGTAGAGTTAAACTTAGAAACAAAGACATCATTTCCTGTATTGTGCGTCTCATCGTAGGCTCCAGAGGTAGTTGGAAAGCCAGAGTTAGCTTGACCAGTAACATAGACAGCACCAGTTGAAGTAGCAATAGTAATCGCATAACCTGTATCAGCTCCTGAGCCCCCAATAAACGTACTCGCAAGTAGTGGATCAATCACCAACTCATACTCAGGGTTATAATTCCCAAGTAAGAAGCTATAAGAGTTCTCTGAAGTTAAGTTGTAAGCAACAGCTACAGGTAGTTGTTCACCACCTATCTCTTGAAACGCAATTGGAGCTGTTAAGACTATCTCTTTGTCTAGATTAGTTAAAATAACTAGCTCTCCCCTATCATTAAGTCTTAAGCTCTTTGCTCCCAAGAAAGAACCTTGAATCTGATTAGGGTCTGCATGGGGGTTTACTCTAAATATCTTCTCAATGGTGTTATTGTAGGCTTTTAGCTCTAGGCTAACTCCCTTATATAACTCTTCTGATTGAACTCTGTTATATGCTGGGATATTACTTTCTCTAACTTTGTCTGTAAAGTAACTAATAGCAGTTGTGGTTCTTTCTTTGCCAAAGAAGTTAAGAGGATTGGAGTCTATAAAGCTCTCTAAAACATAAGCTGTCTTATCTTCACTAGATATAGAGTAGGTTATACCATCATCTGTAGCATAAGCATTTCCTACCATTGTTGGAGCATAAAACTGAACTTTTGAGTCTAGTTGCCCCTCATTCTTAACAAAAGGAATAGAGGCTGAAGCTACTGCTTCCTGTATCTCTAGATTAGTTAAAGTCTCTTCTACCTGTTTGTTTAAAGTTAGAGCTGTTACTATAGCTACTACTCCTAAAGTTAATGTAAAGAGGGTTAAGAACTTCTTTGTGGATATGTTTTTCATTTAAATGTTTTTTTAAATTACTTTCTCTTAAGTATATATATATATATGAAATAGGAACTGTGGATAACCTTTTGTCTGTTAATAGGTAACTTAAATTCTTATACATTAAGTATATCAGATAGAAGATGTATAGGTATGTGTATAAAACAAAAACCTCATCAAAGACGAGGTTTTTGCCACAAGTTGATTGAAACGATTAAGAAATTAATTTTTCCGGAATATTGTAATAAGCATAAATCGCTTTTGTAAAGACATCAAAAAGTTCTGAGAGACTTTCACCCTGAGAGTAACATGGTAAATCAATTCCTTTTGCCCAATAGCCCCCCTCCTCAGCTTTATAAACGACAATCTGTACAGTCTCAGGAAGGAGTGCTAAATAAAGTAATTTTCTTTCTTGTTTTTTACGCATAATCCTAGTATAGCGTATCTAAGGCCTAATTTCCACAGCTTGGATAACCCTTTGTCTGTTAATAGGTAACTTCAATTCTTATACATTAAGTATAGTAGATAGATTATATAGAAACCCCGTCAAAGACGAGGTTTCTGGGATTTAATTTTTACCAAGTGGTGCAGTTCAGATTTGAATTCGCGTTATTAGATTATGGGTCAACTCTAATACTTCCAACCTGATCAGTCCTATAAATAACCGCCCCAATACTTTTCAATCTATCCAGTACCTCAGGTGTTGGATGACCATATGAGTTTTTACCACTTGAGATAACAGCAATCTCTGGTCTAGTTCTAGCTAAAAACTCCTCACTACTAGAGTATTTAGATCCGTGATGAGCAACCTTTAAAACATCTATCTTCCCAACATCTAGAGCATTCTCAACATAAATACTTATGTCCCCAGTGTATAAGAATGAAACATCCTTCACCCTTAACTCAAAAACTAAGGATGTCTCGTTTAAGTGAGGATGTAAAACCCAGTCATTATCCGGGAAGATAACCTTGAGAAATATATCTTTTACCTGAATAACATCTCCTTTTCTTAAGGTATAGTATGGAGTAGCTTTCTGTTTAATTAAGCTTGATAAGATCTTGTAGTACTCAGATGTAGATCTTCTTCCGGTTGAGAATATATAAGTAACTTCATACTCCTGTAAGATAGAGACTAGTCCTCCAGCATGATCTAGATCCATATGAGTTATGATAACCACCTCTATTCTTTTATCTAAAGGCTTCATAGCCTTCTTAAGCTCAGTTAAGATATCTGAGTTTCTTCCAGTATCAATTAACATCTGAAAATCTCCCTGCTGAACTAAACTGGCATCTGCCTGACCAACATCAAGAAAGAAAACCTCAGGAGGGTAACTCCTGGGTAGGAATATTATCACCAAACTAAGAATTGAAACTCCTCCTCTTATCAACATAGATTAGTATTATCAAGAATAAGTAGTAACCGACCCCAATAGCAAAGTGAAAACTTTCTACCCTAACCTCAAGTGGAAATCCTGAGAAAAAACTAATCACCCAAAGCTCATAATCAACTAATAGATTAGTTGCTAAGATAAATACCTTAGCTAGTGGAAGATAAATGAGAGATATGAGAACTGATAAAAAGCCAGTTAGCATAGTTAGTGGAATCACACTTAAAATCAAAACATTGGTAACCAGGGAAATTAAAGAAACCGTTTCAAAGGTAGAGAATAAGATAGGTAACACTGCTAACTGAGCCGAGATGGTGGAAAATAAGTTCTCCTTCCAAGCTAGAACTCCTACCGAGCTAACTTTAAAAAGAGGATAGATGTATACTAGCCCCAATAAGGCTAGAAACGATAAGATAAAGCCAACGTCATAAACTAAGGTTAGCGGATTATAAAGAATCATCACTAACGCTGTTATACAGACTATCAGCTCAAAGGAGAAGTAACTTTTAAAAAACCTCTCATAAAGAAGCAGTAGAGCCATAATGGCCGCCCTGGTAACCGAGGCCTCAGCTCCTGTCATAACCACAAAAGCTAAAACCCCTAAGACTGCAAAAACAAAAACAATCTTCTTGGAAAAAAATCTCTCAATTAGCCTTAGAAAAATTGAGATAACGATAGTTACATTGTAACCACTAAGTGCAATTAAATGCGTAGTTCCTGTTTTCTGAAGATCAGCTAAAAACTCATTGGAAAATCCAGCTGACTTACCAATTAAAATACCAGCCACAAACCTAGCCTTAGTCTGAGGATATAGAAAGATTAACGTGCTCATAATCCTCTCCCGAATAAGGAAGAGACCTCGTAAAACCCCTTTTCCATCTTCTCGTTCTAAAATCTCTGCCTTGTAAATACTTCCCAAGAGCTTCTGTTGTAGATAATAACCCTGTCTATCCTCTTTTGGATAACTAACCTCACCAGTGAAAGTTATTCTATCTCTAACCATTATCCTCTTATCAACTCCTAGATAGATATTTAAGTTACCCTTACTTGGTGAGTCTAGTCTTACCTTAGCTTTTTGTTGATAATCAGTAACCAGAAGTTCTTTAACTACTCCAGAGTAGGTATCAGCCTCAGTAAAGCTTAAATTCACTTTTAGGTAGTGAAGGTATAAGGAGGTAAAACCAAAACCAAGGATAAATACAAGTAAAAATCTCCAGTTAAATGAACTTAAAATAACTAACCAAACCCAGCCCTTTAAATAAGAGAAAACTCCCAACAAAAAGAAAAGGATTAGGAATATCACTCCCTTTAAGTTAGCAAATAAGTTATTAAATCTTACTAAAACTTCTCTTCAATCACTCCTCCACCAAGCATCCTGCCGTCATCCTCATAAAAAACAACTGATTGACCTAAGGCAACAAATCTCTGAGGTTCCTTAAAGATAACCTTGTAACTCCCATTGGACTTAACTAGCTCTGCCTTAACTAATGGCTGCCTATACCTAAACCTAGCCAAAACCTTTTTCTTCTTAACTTCTTTATCTACCACTACCTCAGAAAGATTAACCCCATAAGTTAAAAAACTCTTTGAAGACTCAGGTGCTAAAACAACCAGATTCTTCTTAACATCCGCCTTTAGGACATATAAAGGAGTTGGAAAGCCACCAACCCCAAGACCATGCCTTTGACCCACTGTATACTGATATGCCCCCGTATGACTCCCTAAAATTTTCCCGTCTTCACTAACAATTCTCCCGTCTTTAGCCTTTATATACTTTTTTAAAAACTCAGAAAGACTCACCTTTCCAATAAAGCAGATTCCTTGAGAATCTTTTTTACTAGCAGTTAACAACTTATACTCACGTGCCAACTCTCTAACCTCAGCCTTAGTTTTAAAGTCACCAAGAGGAAATAAAGACTTCTTAATCTTCTCCTTATCTAAAGTCCACAAAAAGTATGACTGATCCTTATTCTTCTCGCTTGCTTGATATAGGGAGTTATTCTTTTTTTTAACATAATGCCCAGTAGCAATATAGTCTGCTCCAAGCTTCATCGCCTTGTCAAAAAACAAACCAAACTTAATCTGATTATTACACATCACATCTGGATTAGGAGTCCTACCCTTCTTATACTCACTAACCATATAACTAACAACCCTCTCTTGATATTCATCAGTAAAATCAAAAACATAAAAAGGAATATCTAAAATCTCTGCTACCCTTCTAGCGTCTTCTGTATCATCTTCACTACAACCATCAATATTCCAGCACCGAAGATGAACTCCAACTACATCATACCCCTTGTTCTTTAAAATCAAAGCAGAGACTGAGGAGTCTACACCCCCACTCATACCAACGAAGATTTTTTTTCTAAGAGAAGCATTCATTTATTAAATCTATTTTATAACTGCCAAAAATAAGCTTATCTGATTTTGGCAATTCATTCATTTTCATAAATTTTCTTCAAGAAGCCATTCCCAAAGTGGCCTAAATTGTATAGTTATTCCGTCTTTTTCAACCTCTCGTTTTTCATCCCATGTGAGTACAGTCAATTTTTTTACCTTAAGCTCGTCGCTTGCTTCAAATAAGGCTTTTGTTTCTCTCTGTTCCACATCGCTCCTTGTCATGTCATAGCAGACTTGTATCAGTTCTGTAACCAAATGTCCTTTTTTTATGACGAAATCCACCTCGCGATCATTGCGAGTCTTATAATAAAACAACTCATAATTTGGCTTTACTCCTCGTTTTACCAACTCGGTAAAAACAAGGTTTTCCATAAGCCTACCCTTATCAGGAGAATGCTGAATTGCCTTTGCGGTTACAAAACCATTGTCGACAGCATATACCTTCCGAGGCGACTTTATGCGTTCAAGAGATTTCGGTGAATACCGAAGCATGGGAAAAATCAAATATGCTTCCTCAAGATAATTTATATACTTTTCTACAGTAGTGGCACTTTTTAAATTTAAGGCTCCAAGTAGTTTTCGTACCGTATACAAATTGGCAAAATTACTTATCAGATGTGCAGCCAAGTTACCTATCTGTGTCGAAAATTTAACTCTATGTCGCTTAACAACATCCTTAAAAAGTAATGAATCAAATAAAACATCAAGATAATCTTTAGGATCAATATTATTTACTGCCACCTCGGGAAAACCACCATTAATTAAATAATTTTCCATTAAATTCAAGATTTCGGCACGCCGCTCTGGTAGGACACTATATTCCAAATCCATTTGATATTTCTTGGCCAGTAAAAATTCATTGAAATCAAACGGTAATATTTCTATAGGCATATGCCTTCCAGTAAGATGCGTAGCAAGCTCTTTTGAAAGTAGATGTGCATTTGATCCTGTAAGAACCAAATTATATCCAGACCGATGCAAACGGTTTACAAAAAGCTCCCATCTCGGCAAATTTTGTATTTCATCAAAAAGAACTGTTTTAATCTGTCCATACGCGGCATGCAGTTCCTTCATAAGTTCATCGGTTTCTATACCTCCTACGCCCGACAATACTTCATCATCGAAATTAAAATACATAAACGAACGATTTTTTAAAAGCATAAGAGAGAAAACCGACTTTCCTGCCCTTCGAGGACCAAGAACCACTTTTATTAAATCAGAATCAAGCCATTTCTTGCCAAACGGCTCCATTTTTCGATTTATATACGAAAAAGTCAGAAGTTGCTCTTTTTGCAGTTTTTGACCAGAAACTATTTCTTTTAGCTTATTTTGCATATTATTTTACTTCTAATGGACAAAATATCCTTTTTTTGTCCAATAGAAGTATTGTACTGGACAAAATTGGCAAAGTCAACAGTATGTACAACTCCTGTCACTCCCACATGATAATGTCCTAGTTGTCCCATATAGAAATGTCCGGGTCACTGCGGTAGTCTTAGTAATCACAATAACTACCATGGATAAAATAGACATATTTCGCAAATTGTACAAAAGTATATCATTTGAGAAACGTCAAACTTTATACACTTTCGTATATTTGCCTAACTTTATAAAGTTTGGTAAAATGGCTATAACTTTATAAAGTTACCCTATATCCATGAATACTAAACAAAAACTAGAAATCATCCAAAAAAGGCTTGGAATGACTCAAACCCAACTAGCCCTAAAATTCGGTGTTTCTTTTACCGCCTTCAACAGTTGGTGGACTGGCAAGTCAAATCCAAGACCATCAAAGCAAGCAGCCATAGAGGAGCTGTATTTAGAAGTGACTGGACAAAAAATAATTCCGGAGAATCTTCTTGCTATCAAAAAACAAACACTCATCCAAAAATCGAAGGGTTATAAAAGTGTCATAAAAGAAATTTTGGAAAATCCAGATATTCGAGATCAATTCATTCTCAAACTGACCTACAACAGCAATAGTATGGAGGGTAGCACACTTAGTGAGCCAGATACCTCAGCGATTCTTTTTGATAATGTAGCTTTACCCAATAAAAGTTTAACCGAACAATTGGAAGCAAAAAATCACCAGACAGCTTTAAATTACTTATTTAATCACATCTTAAAAAAAGAAAAGATAGATGAGAACTTAATCCAGAAGCTCCACAGTATTCTTATGAATGGCATCAGAGCGGATGCCGGTATTTATCGCAATCATGGAGTTAGAATCACGGGGGTTAATTTGCCAACAGCGAACCACATGAGTATTCATAAATTAATGCCTGAGGTGATGGCTCAGGCTATACTAAAAAATAAAGACATTATAGCTCTATCTGCCACTATTCATAGTAAATTTGAGCAGATCCATCCATTTGGGGATGGTAATGGCCGTGTCGGTAGGTTGCTTATGAACGCTATGTTACTCAATGCAAATTTTGCTCCCGCAATAATTCGTCAAGAACAAAAACAACTCTACAACACGTACCTTTACAAAGCACAGACTCAAGAAGATCATAGTCAACTAGAGGATTTCCTTTGTGAGGCTATTACCGATGGATTCAAAATCTTGGACCGTACAGACATTCGGTAGCTTCAAATTTAGTAGAAATTGAGGAGTCTACACATCCACTCATACCAACGAAGACCTTTCTTTTGTTCAAAAAAGCTCCATAGTAACTTTCAATTGATAGGAAATTAAATCTTGTTATGATAAATTAAGATAACGCCTATGTCTAAAAAACTTTTTATTCTTACCGTTGTAATAATAGCTATATTTATTTTAGGCAGCTTATCTTATTGGTTTAAGAAGGACAATAGTAAGATTATGCTTGATAACGCAGTCATTCTTAGTCAGCCGATCATAAAATGGCAAGAAATAACCGTTGCAGAATCTAAACCCAAAATGGCTATGCACATAAATGCACCAAGAATAATTATTGGCAATAACTACAGCCTATATAGCGAAATCAATAAAGCAGTAATGCAGCATATTGAATCGATAAAAGATGATTTTATATCCACCGCAACTACAGCGGCATACGATAATAGTGAAACAAACACTCTAAAAATTGACACCGAGGTATTGCTTATGACCCCAAGGTTAATTTCTCTTGCCTTTATATCAACTGAAAGATTTGCCGGTATCAATAATAGCGAACCGGAACGAACATTCATAACTTTTAATCTTCTAAATAACAAGGTTATGATTGAAGGTGGCGAATTGTTTCCAGACGCTTTATCGTGGTCAAGAGCGGTAACAGTAATGAAGAAATCTTTACTTGCCGACTATCAAGGAGAACCAGTTTGCGACCTACTTTTCGCTCCGAAACAAAACGGTTTTGCCACGTCTTGCATCGGCGTTGATCGTAGTCGCGGACACGAACGCCTCTCTCTTACGGGCGACATCCCAATATCCGTGATTCAAAAATTTATTACTCCGTCAGCATTATCTGATATTACAAAACCGTAACTAGTATTCTCGGCCTTCCTTTTAGTCTTCAGGAAATTTAAAAAATCATCCAACTTTGATTCTGAAGATACTTAATTTTTCGAGCTTAAAATGCATGTTTTGAGCAATGTTTTGTTATATGTATAATCTATACTTATACAGTTCTGAGCATCCCAAAGCTCTCCACCGGGGTAAATAAACGGCAAACCGGGTGGTTTTTGGTCTAGATCGTAACTGTCGGCGTCCCCTCTTACTCGGTTCAAATTTCAGAGGGCATAAAACCATTTGAAACTAAGCCCTTTATGCCTGTATATTGCTACGAAGACCTTTTTCTAAGAAATGGGCGAAGTTCTCTATGACCTCCGCCGTTACTAAAGCTTTGACGGACAGACAAAGGCTCTATAAAAATTTTAACGGATGTTTGTTTAATTTATTTACCTTCAAAAAATTCATTCATAACTTAAGAAAACAACTTCTCAACTCTGTCAGTCGCGTAATAGTAAACTTTCCGACCCGTCTTTCTCTTAAATAAAAATCCTTTCCTTTCCAATGTCTTTAAGTCAGTAATCGCCGTCGCACGAGAAATTTCATTGACATTCATATGAGCAGAAGCAGAAACGCCTTCGTCTTTATTTTTTTGGTAAAAACGCAATATTTGTATTTGCCTATCATTTAGATGGTGCTCAGTTCGCGCTTCTTTAACCATCTTTGTATTCTCCTTCATAGTCTTACTCTCGAATTCACGAAACTCTTTTATAGACTGTTTAATTTTTCGCGTGTTGTAATCAAGGAAGTAAGTGAGATCATTATCGTCCTGTTCGGTATAGACATATGCCATCCCATACTGTACGGGGGAATCCTTTATTACCTTTGAAAGTGGCAAATAAGCAAAACCCCAATACTCATGCTTGAGTAAGTACCAATAAAAAAGTGCACGAGCTAAACGACCATTTCCATCTGCAAATGGATGTAAATATCCAATCCAAAAATGTATGAGCGTCGCCTTAAAAACCGGATGTATAAACCCGATATCTTTTAGTTCATCATTGGCGTACGCGACAAGCCTTTCAAGTTCATGGCGCATAAATTTCTCATTTGGAGCAACATGATAAATCGTTCCATCGCCCCCATCCTGTACAACAATATTATCCTTATCTGTTCGAAACTGCCCCTCGTCTTTCTTTGAATCCAACGTATCTCTGGTCAACATTGCTTGAATATCTTTTAGTCTATCAATGCTTAATTTCTCAGATTTTAACGTGTCCTCAATAAAAAGCATTACCTGGTAATTATTAGTAATCATCTGCTCGTTTTTATTTCTTGGCTTTCTCCCTTCCCGAAGCATTTGTTTAGCAACTCTCCGTGTTGTATTGGCTCCTTCAAGCTGAGAGGAAGCGATGGCTTCCTCCATAACTCCCCGCGTAATAAAACGATGCTTTGTACTGTCATCTAGATCACGCGCAAGACCGAGCAATGCTCCACCAAGATTCATATCTACTTCATGTAGAAATTCGTCATACCAAGGCAATGAAGAAACCCAAAAAAAATTATGTCCTTTCTCGTCATTAATAATACTCTCGCGCCTCTGCAGAGCGTTGCTTCTGATAAATTTTATTGCTGCCCACGCAACTTCCGGTTTATAACCGTTTGGTAATTCTTTATATTTAACCTTGTCCCAATATAAATACTCTGGATACATGCTTTTAGTAACAATTTCTCGAACATTTTCGTCTTTAAGAAATTTAAAAATCTCCTCCGGATTAATTTTTGAGATATTTGGTTTTTCGAGCTTGAAATTCATATTTAATTCATATTTAATAATATACACATCCTATATAGTTAATGAAATGTATCATTTTTATTTACTTTTTTCTAGCATTCTTTTCCATGTTCTAATGCGATGGCAGTTGGAACACACCAGCTCACATTTCTTAACCTCTTTAATTATTTGTTTCATTGAAACGCCGTGATTGAGTAAATAACTCACATTTAATCTTTTATCAGTACCAATATGGTTAAAATCCATGCAAATTGGCGGATACACTTCTTCACAATCGCTACAAGAATTATTTTTTAACTTACTAATAAAATCCTTTTTATATTTTTGATGCTTTTTTGCATATTTAAAAAATCTGTCACGATTAGCAGGATAGTAACTCTTATGCCTTTCTTTTTCACATGCCTTACACATACCCTGTCTTCCATCTTTTGAGTATTTATTGTGATAAAACATGGTCAATTCCTGCCATTTTTTACATTTATAGCATAGCTTTTGTTCCATATACCAAATATATTATCATAATCGATGTATAAAAGCAAGCTTTATACACATTAATATAATCAATCTATACACATTTTAGACAGTTTCTATACAGATAGAGCAATCCTAAAAGCTCTCAAGATATTCTTAGTGTGCTATATTATCCCTTTTAAGCATAGTACAGTATACATAGGGCGAAAGCTGTAGTCTGAAACTTCATAATCGTGAAAAACCTAAAAAAATCTAATTTTTACGATTATTTAATCAATTTTATTCACTTGTATCACTGTACTGCACAAAAAAGAAGTTTTTTGTGCAGTACACTATTGCTAAAATTCCTTTTTTTGTAGTACGCTTTAAAATATGTATAAGTAGTTATATGAAATAGCTCCAAGTATTAACTACATCATATAACAAAGTATATCTAATTCACGAGCTAAATAAAATTTTGGGATGTTCCATTAACAAGACCATTTATGCAAAAATATTTTTACTTTTGGATTTTCTTTATTATAGTTAGTGCGATTTGGCACGGCTATGAAAATTATAAAGAAAATAGAGATGCAGGATATAATAAAGTCCATTTTGAAAAAACTGGCAAGAGAATTGAATTTCATGGCGGGATTAAAGAAACAGCTTCATGTACAATTGCTGCGTCATTAGGTTTACTTTTTTCACCGGCTTTTTTAGTAATTGAAACTGTGAAGTTCTTTCCTGCCGCTATTGTCTTATATTTCATATCCTAACACTAAAAGTATAATTTTTTAGATCGTTCACCCAATTTTTATTTTCTCATTTTTAATAAATTGGAAAAACAAAACTTCAGATATACTTAAGCGTTATACGTATATAAAGTTTCCATCTTCTTATTACCTCTCTAGCTTTTTCCCATATGAACAATGTCATTTTTTTGACTTTCCCTTCGAAGAATAGTAAAATCTAAGTCATTATGCTTTCATATGGCGAGTTAAAACCAGGAGTAGTATTCATTTACGAGGATCAGCCCTTTACTGTCCTCTCCTCTTCTTTTTTAAGAAAACAACAAAGAAAGCCGGTAATGCAGACTGAGATTAAAAGTCTAACTAGTGGAAAAATTCTTCAGAGAAACTTTCAGATGAATGAAAGTTTTGAAGAGGCGGACATTGAAAAAGAAAATATCAGATATCTATACAATAACAAGGGTGAGTGGTGGTTTTGTGATCTTAAGAACCCTGGAAAGAGATTATCTGTTTCTTCAGAGATTATAAGTGACGCTGGAAAATATACAAAAGAGAATAGTGAAGTTGTAGCTTTAAAGTGGAATGGAGAGGTTATCAATATTGAGTTTCCAATCAAGTCTGAGCTTAAAGTAACTGAGACTCCACCAAGTGAAAAAGGAAATACAGTTTCTGGTGGAAACAAGCATGCAACTCTAGAAACTGGAGCGGTGATAACTGTACCAATGTTTATCAATACCGGGGATATAATCAGGGTTAATACCCAGACTGGAGAGTACACCGAGAGAGTTGAAAAAGCTTAAGAAGCTCCCAGCTTATTCCTCAACTCATCTTTAAGGTCATTAACGTCTTCCTTGGGCTTAACAGTTGCTTCTCTAGTCATATTTTCCTTAAGGTTTTTTAAAGACAACCCTCCTTTTTTACTACTCTTAACCTCTTCCTTTACCTGCTTAAACTCAATTCCCATGGCAGCTAGCTCACTAGAAACCTTTTTCAACTTACTCTCTGAAGGACGAACAATAACCTTAACCGCCTCCATCTGTCCAGCCTCTACCTGCTCATAATGCTCGGAGCAGTAAATTGCTTTATCTGGATTAGGTTTAAATGGAGTTTTAGCAATTCTTTGACATCCGGAAACAGAGCAGGCAGATTCAAAGTACTCACCATCTTTACTCTTTTCTGAGCCTTTTCCTTCAACCACTGAACCACTTGCCCACTTGTTAATCTCCTCCTCCACAATACTTCTAGGCCTGGCATAAAGTTTCCGACAGTTCTTAATTATCTCAGAAACAGGAACTGAATCAGCTGGTGGATTAAACGGTGGAAGAGTTGATGCAGAAAAAGGTCTGGCGGTAACTCCATTAACTAAAAGTCTTAGATAAATATGGTAGTTTGGTAGATTAACAATATCCTGAACCTCAAACTCCGGAGTAAACTCATTTTCTAAGAACTCTGCGTCTTTGGCTCCAACTCTAAAAATCATCATTGTTCCACAGTTACCAAAAATAGAGTCTCTCACCTTATCTGATGAGTCGGTCTCTAGCTGACCAATGTACTGGTGAGCAACAATCAAGTTAAGTCTGTACTTTCTCGCCTCAGATAAAACACTGGCAAATGAATCAGTAGCAAAGTTTTGAAACTCATCCACATAAAGATAAAAGTCTTCTCGCTCATCCTCTGGAATACGAACTCTCTCCATCGCACTAAGCTGAATCTTGGTAATAAGCATTGCTCCTAAAAGCGCTGAGTTATCCTCTCCAATTCTTCCCTTAGAAACATTAACTAGGAAGATCTTCTTATCATTCATTAAATCAAAGATATCAATCGTACTCCTTGACTGACCAACCACGTTTCTAATGATATCAGTTGAAAGAAACTGACCCACTTTATTTTGAAGTGGAGCAATCGCCTCACTCCTATACTTATCCTGCCACTCCTCATACTCATTTATCCAGAAGGCTCTGACAACCGGATCCTTAACATTATCAATAATATTCTGACGATACTCTTTATCAGTTAGTAGCCTAGGAATACCTAGGAGAGTAGTTCCCGGAGTATCCAAAAGAGCTAAAACAGCATTGTTTAAAATATACTCCATTCTTGCTGACCAGACGTTTGCCCAGATCTTGGTAAAGATGGCCATTAAACCCGAGGCAACAAGATGCTTATACTTCCTATCTGGTAGGGCCATAGGATTAAAGCCAACATGATGATTTAAGTCCGCCGGGTTAAAATATACAACATCATTCTTTCTATGTTCTGGAATCATCTCTAAAATCCCCTCTACTAGCTCTCCATGAGGATCAACAACACAAAGACCCTCGCCATTAAAGATATCCTGAGAGATAAGGTTATGAAGCATTGCTGATTTTCCAACACCGCTCTTTCCGATAACATACATGTGCTGCCTCCTATCCTTCCTCTTTATTCCAAAGAGCCTTTTAACTCCCCTATAATCAGTCCTACCAAAATATACTACATCGGTAGGGCTGGTATTATCAAAATTTGTATTAGAATCCATTCTTATAATTATACAACCTACTTAAACAAACCTCTAATCCTCAGGCTTGCTATCTGAATTATAGATCTAGTTACAACCGATATAACTCTAAATTTTACATATAATCTTCTCATGTTACTTCTGCTTCATAGCACTCCTTACAGTATACCAGCTCTTTTCTCTCTAAGGCATAAGGAGTCATAAAAACATTCTCACACCTACCTTTATGAGGATGTTCTCTGGTGTTCTTATAATCTGAGTAGTTATTCTCTGCTAAGCAAAGACACTGACGATTATACAACTTGTATGGGTTATTAAATCTCAATCTCGTTGCATACCGACAGTTAAAGCAGTATCTAGGTAAAGCTATTCCTCGTTTCTTGTAAAAATCCAGCTCCTCTTTAATGATCTTAAAAGCTCCTACGCAGTTATGATTACAACTCTTTTTATCTAAGCAACCAATAACCTCATTTAAAATGTCCTCCCCTACCTCCTCAATGTTATCCGGTAACTCCCAGAGCGTTACCGAGTAGTTATGGTCTTCCATCTCATGATACAAAAACCCTTCTTTTTCTAGAGAATCTTTATCAAGATCATAATAATCAGTAAGAGCGGAGATATTAGCTCCAAATAAATTTATCTCTGCAGGGAAAAACTCTCCAAACCGATACTCTCTACCTACCTTATCAGTATATGGTACTGCGTTCATCTGAGTAATAATTTTAGGAACTAGTCCCTCATACTCATCCTTAGTATACTGCTTGTTTAAGATACAGTACTTCTTATTCTTTAATCCTGTACAGCCGAATAAGTACTCACTATTCCAGCAGGTTTTTGAGTAGTATATATCATTACAGTTTTTTAAGTCATCGCAAAAGTATATTCGCTCAGATCTACTAACAGCATTTGTCTCATATAAAAGGTTTGAAAGTAGACCCACGCCGTAAACATCATAAGACTCCTTCAGACTCTTTCCACCAACTCGAACGTACTTACAGTTTTCCGCTCCGTCAATGATATTAAATGAATACTTACAATTCTTTGACTTATGAATATCATCACCCGTACATCCCTCTGCCTGCTTACTTACACAAAACCTCCTAGGAAATCTTAAAAGCATCTCCTCAAACTCTTCCTTGGCTTTCCTTATTCCCTGATAACTGGCTAGGTTATACTCCTTAATCTTTTCAAAATACTCTTTTTTAGAGTACTTCTTATTCTTAAAAACATACTTTTGATTTCTTAGTCCAATAGATAAGAAACAGTCGTAGCAACCAACAGAGTCATAAAGAAAAGCACAATCTATGAGCTCCTCACTCACTACACAAAAACTAGTATTGAAAGACTTATCCACTCCAAAGCAGTCATAAAGCCACTCATTAGCATCTACTCCCCAGCAGTCAACGCAGTTCTTACTAAGCACTGGAAGATAGGAATAAAGACAGTTCTCGCTTCCAAAAGCACCAATACATTGATAACAGTTCTTTGAGTCTGTAGCTGATGGTGAGTAGTCACAGTTTATACAGTTCGTATGTCTTAGGTTTCTAACTGGTACAGAGTATAAAAGATCCTTCCACTGAGCAAAAAACGGACGATTAAAGTCATACTCTCTGCCATAATCAGCAGGACCCCACTTGTCAGATCGCCAATATTCTTGATCATAAACAGGAGCTGGGCAGTCTTTTGGATAAATTGAGATTATCATCTCATCATGATCTTGTGCGTCACATTTTCTCTTGAATAAGAATCTTCCGTCTCTAGTAGCTAACCTTCTCTTAAACCTACACTCAACGCACCAGGTTGGTGGTGGTACCTTAATATAACTATAAAAAACAAAGTCCTCCGGCTCAATTATAAAAGCCTCTTTACAGCTCTTACAGTTTTTCTGGTTAGCCTCCATATATTAAACTTAGCAATAATCCACCTTTATTTCAAAGGCCACTGACTAGCAAGTTCAACAAAGTATCTAACTCCAAAGCCAACTGACCCTTGAGTTAAAAACTCCTCTTCTGGAATTGAGATCATTCTTGAGGCCATATCAATATGAGCAAACTTCCTCTTATCATCAACAAAATGACTTAAAAAGGCGGCGGCGGCACTTGCTCCTGCATATGGAGCCCTCTTGTGAGTGTTATTTACATCCGCAAAAACTCCCTCAACCTCATTTTGATTTTCCTTCATTAAAGGAAGTGGCCAGACCTCATCTAAAGATATCTCTCCAACCTCTTCAAGTCTGTCTCTTAACTCCTTATCATCTTTAACAAATAAGCCGGAGATTCTTTCTCCTAAAGCCACCACCACTGCTCCGGTTAAGGTTGCAATGGTTACAATTAAATCCGGGTTTTTGGTCTCTACATATCCTAGTGCATCAGCTAAAACTACTCTTCCCTCTGCGTCTGTATTACCAATCTCAATAGTCTTACCACTATATGACCTAATTATATCTCTTGGCCTATAGCTAGTTCCACTTGGTAAGTTTTCAGCAGCCGCAACAACTCCCACCACGTTCACTGGTAGCTTTAACTTGGCAATAGCTGCTAATGCATAAATAACTGAGGCTCCTCCACTCATATCTAGGTGCATATCATTCATGTAGTTTCCGGGCTTTATATTTAAGCCACCAGAGTCAAAGGTAATTCCCTTACCAACTAAAGCTAGCTTAGGATCACTCTCCTTACCTCCGTTATACTCCATAACAATTAACCTAGGAGGATTAACACTGCCACCGCCAACAGCTAGGATAGCGTTCATTCCCTGCTTCTTTAGCTTATTTTCATCAAAAACACTAACCTTAATTGGTAGATCTTTACTTACCGTAGTTGCCATCTCTGCCATTCCAACTGGTGTCATTAGTCCTGGAGGGTAGTTACACATAACCCTACAGGTGTTAACCATCTCACCACAAATAACTCCCCGATTTAAAGCCCCCTTAACCCCCTTACTACCGTTATTAGAAATTAAGGTTATCTCCTTAACTAAAGGCCAACCTTCTTTTGGTTCTTTTTTAAACTCTGTGGAAAAATCAAAGTTAGCCATTAGAGAATTCTCACTAGCTAAAGTAACTAGATCCTCAACCTCCAGATTATCCTTTTCAAAGTCATCTAAGTAGATAACTCCGGAGCTAAGGCCTTCTTTTTTTATGGTTAGGATAAACTTTCTAACTAGTAAACTAAAACTCTTCCTATCCCAACTCTTCTCTATTGAGATAAATATAAACCCCGGCTTATGCCTTAGTTCTAGTGAATATGACTTACCCGGAGCTCTCTTCTTACTCTTTAAATACTCCTTAACAAAGCTCTGTTCAGTTTCTGGTAAAGTTGCAAAAACCTCTCCCATCACATCACTTCCTTTCTCTCTATACCAGACTGGAAGTAAAAGAGCATCATACTTCTTTAAGTCTTTAGTATTCAGTTTATCTTTTAAAGATATCTTCATATAAAAATGATATCATATTAGCCATGAAACTAGAAAAACTCCTTCTCTTAAGTTAAATATTAAACTCTGGAACTAAAAAATTGACAAGTGGCATATCAGTTTACTAAAATAGAATTATCTTAGGAAAAAGCACTTCTTTTTGGGTTAGTCCACTGGCGGTGCTTTTTCATTTTAGCCCAATCTTATTCCTTAAATTGTTTAAATAAACTGACTCCCTATATCAATGGTTCTGGTTGTTCATCAACAACTTCACTAGCATCTTTTCCTTCAATAATGGCTTTTTCTCTGGCACTTCTAAGAATTCCAGACTCCTCCTCTTCAATGAGTTTCTTTGCCTGATCAGCGGTAACAGTATACTTTCTTCTTGATGAGTCAATAATCTTCTGAGCTAAGGACTCGTGAGTAGAGTCATGAACCATTAAAGTCTCTGCTGAAAAAGGGTCGTAGGCCTCTCCGTCAATCATCAGCTTTACATAAAACTCTCTTTTTCCTAAGTTAATCAAGTCTTTAACCTTAAAGATAGGGGCAAACTCATACTCTAAAACAGAGGCATCAGCTCCACCGACTCTAAAGGAGATAAAGCTACCTACGTTACCCAAAACTGCTGATAAAACCTTTGGAAGTAACTGACCCATATACTGATGAGCCATTGTTACGTTAATACCATACTTACGAGCCTCACTCATTAGGTTTTCAAAGGTCTCGGTAACTACGTTTTGAAACTCGTCAATGTATAGATAAAAGTCTACTCTATCCTTCTCTGGCATTCTCGCTCTCTCCATACCCGCCTGCTTAATCTTGGTTACGAACATAGAACCAAAAAAACTGGAGTTCTCCTCTCCCAGTTTTCCTTTAGAAAGATTCACCATCACAATCTTCTTGTTATTCATTAAATCCTGAAAATCTATTCTGTTCTCTTTCTGTCCAAAGATGTTCCTAAGCATTGGGTCGGATAAGAACTGACCAAGCTTGTTAACTAACGGAATGATAGCATCAGTGTCAAACTTCTCAGACCAGTCCGCAAACTCAATTGCCCAGAAGCGCTTTACCATATCGTCTTGAATATACTCAATTACCTTTTGACGGTAGTTCCTATCGGTAAGCATTGAGATCATACCCCTCATGGTTGCGTGAGGATAGTCTAAAAGAGCTAGAGTTGTAAATCTAAAAACATGCTCTAGTCTTGGTGTCCAGTTAGCACCAAACTGCTTTTCCAAAACCTCAATTAACCCTTGAGTTAACTGATGTTTAAACGCTGGATCAACATTTGCCAGTGGATTAAAGGAGGCTGGATAGTCAACGTCTGATGGATCAATAATACAAACATCCTCTACTCTCTCCTCTGGGATAAAGGCTAAAATCTCCTCAATTAAATCTCCGTGAGGATCAATTAAGCAGATACCCTCACCATGACCAACGTCCTGACGAATCAGTAGCTCTAAAAGCTTTGACTTACCAACTCCACTTTTTCCAATGATATAAAGATGCCTTCTTCTATCCTTACGCTTCATTCCAAAGATAAACTTCTTTTCCTCTAAAGCAGCAACGTAGTTGGTCTTCCCGATAAAGGAGACCTCCCCCGGACCATCCTTTCCTAGAATCGGAAGCTCAGGTGGCGGTGGGGCATATTTTATAATCTGAATCTTACTAGAAGCCATATCTAAAGTATATCACTAATCCTGTTTCTTTTTAGAGTGTTTTTTAAGCCACTTAGCTATCTCCTCAATCTCTAATCTATCTACTACAACTGAAAGAGTAAACTCCTCTACATCCTTGTTTGTACCAGTAAATTCAAATCCATTTTGGTGTAGGAAAAAAACCGCGACAGTCACACTAGTCCTTTTATTTCCATCTAAGAAAACATGATACTTGGCTATAGATTGATAATATACAGCAGCCTTATCAAAAACAATTTTAAACATCTCAACTCCACCAATTACTGTTTTTGGTCTTTCTAGTAAGGATAAGAATAAGTCTATATCTCTAACTCCCTGCATACCTCCACTTATATCTAATAGCCTAGCATTAAAAGCTAATAGCTCTTCTCCTGTTATATATTTCATAAACTACTTTTTAGATAAAGCATCAAGGGCTTTTTTGTACTTCTTAGAGAACTTATCAAACCAATCCAAAGAATCCTGAATATCAGGACTAAAACTAGAATCTAGTCTCTCAATAACTAGTTCATTATCTTTTTCAACAACTTCTGCTAAGTCACCAACTTTTATGTTTAGTTTCTCAACTAATCTTTTAGGTATAGTCACGGCAATTGATGTTCCTATTTTAATAATTTTTTGAGCCATATTCTTATTATAATCATATTATAATAAGAGTCAACTCCCTATATATTATAAACAACTACCCTAAACTATCTCCGCCTGATAGCAGGTCTCACAGTAGATAATCTCCTCCCTCTCTGGAGAGTAGCTGGTCTCAAACTCATTTGGGCAGTGATTTAACTCATGAAGATGCTTAACTGTATTTTCATACTTGGAGTTGTCACTCCTTTCCCCTGCGCACTGACAACTTCTCTTCCAAAGCTTAATTGGATTTCTTAGTCTTAGTCTTTGGTAGTGCCTACACCTATAACAAAGATCAGGAACCGGTAGCCCCAGACTCTTATAAAACTGTAGTTCAAAGGCAGTTAATCTAAAAGCAACTGTACAGTTATCCGAGCAGTCTCCTTTATGAGCACAGGGTAGTGTCTCTTTTAAAATATCATCTGTAACCTCAGTTATATCATCTGGAATCTTGTCTAAACTAGCCTTATTCGCCTTCTCATCTCGCTTCTTATAAGACAAACCAGCTTCTACAACCTCTTCTTCAGTCTTTGGAAAAAGCTCATAAGCTATCGTCTCGTTATAACTAAAAGGACTGATTTCTGCTGGAAAAAACTCTCCATACTTATACTCTAGTCCCTTCTTGTCCTTATACGGCACTTTATTCATCTGACTAATTATCTTAGGAAGTAACTCCTCATACTCTTCCTTAGAGTACTGCTTGTTTAAGATACAGTAACTTTTATTTTTAACACCAACACAACCAAAAAGATTACTAGAGGTAGCAAAGTTCATAGAGTACTGAATATTATATGAGTTGTTTCCTAAGAAGGAGTACATAATATCCCTAGATGCCCAGATAGCAAAGGCGTCTAAAATCCTCTCAATTCCATGCCCCATATGATTAATACTCAAGCAGTCTTTTACGTTAAAAGCAGCTAGGTACGAGTCCTTTATATTTTCAGCTGGGCCGGAAATATCAAAGCAGTTGATACAGTTTTTCACCTCAATTAAGTTGTCCCCACTGGAGTTCTCAGCCTTTAGTATTTTAGTAAACCGATGTGGTCTAGTTAATTTGAGTTCATTAAACTTCTTCTTAAAACTCTCAATTCCACTTCGGGTATGAAGCCTTAGCTCTTTCTTTCTCACTGCATACTCCTCTTTTGAGTACTGTTCATTTAAGATACAGTTAGCTTTATTACTAATACCCACACAACCAAGACAGTTATTTAAGTTCTTACAGTCATACAAAAACCAGCAGTCACTGCAGTCACCAGAGAACTGACAGAAGAAGGACTTGTATAGATTTACTGAGTCTATGCTTTGATATGAAGACTCTGACTTCTCTGACCAGTACTCATCCATAGAGTTTCTACACTTGAAGTTAAAAGTTGAGTAGGAGCAGTCCTCGTTATAGTCTCCACCAAAAACCAAGTAACAGTTCTTATTATCAGTTGTAAAGTTACAATACTCACTATTTACATTATTAAAGTTAATTAAAGCCTGAAAAGGAACGCAGTAGAACAACTCTTTAAACTGCTCAAAAAATGGACGGTTAAAGTCATACTCTCTTCCATAATCCGTAGGATCCCAGCCATCTCCTCTCCAAAACTCCTGATCGTAAACAACCATCTTCTTATCTGGTGAGAAGTTAGAGATTATCTCCTCAGTATGTCCAGGTGCATCACACTTCCTTTTATACAAGTTCTGCTCATTCCTGAATGAGAGTCTTCTCATTATCATGCACTCGCTGCACCAGGTAAATGTAGGAACATTCATGCTCTGACAGAACTCCTTGTCATAACTAGTTATCTCAAACTCTTTTTTACAGTTTTGACAGTTCATAAGACGGCATCTTTATAACAGTTATAACAGTATACAATATCCACCTGACTAGTAGAATATGAGCTTTGAACCTGTTTCTTACAGTTACTACAACTCCTATCAAAAAGCTCCCTCTTGGGTCTTAAATTAATCCTATCCTGATACCTCTCTTCTGGGCAAAGATCTGGAATCGGAAGTTTGTGTTGCTTATAAAAACTAAGCTCATAAGGAGTTATATTGTAGTTCTTTCCACTTCTACTACACTTTAAAACTTCTTTAGTAATAGAGTCATCATATCCACTAGGAGTTTCACTAACTGTCTCTTTTCCATAGGTTCCAGGCATATCATCCTCCCACTTCCAACCATTAGCTAGAACCTCTTCTTTAGTCATTGGCATATATACCATTCCCTGAGTTTCGTTATACCCAAAAGGACTCATCTCAACTGGATAAAACTCTCCATACTCACCTCTATTAGTCATCTGCTTAATGATTCTTTCTTTAAGCTCAAGATACTCCTCCTTACTATACTGAGTATTAAAGATACAGTACTTCTTCTTCTTTAAAGAGATACAGCCAAATAACTCCTGAGAGTTGTGACAGGTATCACCATACTGCATATCTGAGTTGTCATAACATAAATGAGAAAAGAAGACGTTAGTATCTCTAACCATTCCCTGAGACTCATAAGTTCTTTCACAGGAATAACCTACGTGATATACGTCCATAGAGTCTTTAATATCCACTGTTACAACTATATACTTACAATCCTCAGCATCTCTTGTATCAAAAATATTTGTAGACGTCTTAGAGTTAAAGACCATACTACCAGTACAATCATTAGAGTTTTCAATCACTCCATCTCTATGAATCGCCTCACTCTTTAACATACGTTTATACTCCTCATAAAGCTCTTTTCTAACTTTAGGGGAGCTTAGCTTATACTCAGATACTTTTTTCTCATATTCCTCCTTACTAAGCTGTTCATTTTTAAAGCAGTATGACTTACTCCTTAAATTAGAACTTAAAAAGCAGTTACTACAATCTCTTAGGTCATATGAGTAGTAACAATCTGTGCAGTTTTTTAACAACATTCCATACTGACAGTTATAACAGTTTGTACAGTTAATACAGTTGTACAAAACCTCACCGCCACTCCAATAACAGTCAATACAGTCTTTTGAAGGAGAGACAATTGTATTAGCTGAGTAGTAGACATTTTCTGAATCAAAAATCCCAAAGCTAAGATAGCAGTTCTTATTATTCCCTGCATGATTAGTATAGTCTGAGTTAACACTGTTTTTAGTTAATAACCCCATCCTAGGTACCTTAAGCTGTAACTCTTTAAACTGCTCAAAAAATCCCCGATTAAAGTCATACTCAGCTCCATAGCTCATTGGATCCCAGTTGTCAGACCACCAGCAACTTGGACAGTATACTGTATATGGACTTTTAGGAGAGTAAATAGTTACTGTACTCTTTTTACAAAGATCACAATCTCTTCTGTATAAAACCCTCTCATTTCTCCAGGCATACCTTCTTCTCTGTCTACAACCCGGACAAAGAGTTGGCGGTGGAACCTTTAACTTCTCATAAAACTCAAAATCCTCCTGAGTGATTGAGAATTCTTTTTTACATTGTAAGCAGTCTTTAGTTTCCATATTAACTTACCTCTGCCCGGTAGCACTCCAGGCAGTAAATTATCCTATCAGAATATGGAGTTTCAAATTCATTTAAGCAGTGAGTATTAACTTCGTGAACTCCGTGGTTACTACTTAAGTTAACATACTCTCCATTATCTGAACTCTTCCCAGAGCATTGGCACTTCTGTCTTGTTAAACTAAAAGGAGCTCTTTTACCAATCCTTTCGTAGTGTCGGCAGTTAGAACATAGCAGTGGAGCAGGAACTCCCATTCGCTTATACATTGAAATCTCCTCTGGGATAAGTCGGAATACACCATTACAACCATGCTTACACTCTCCTTTATGCTCGCAGGAGATAATCTCTTTAGTAATTTCTTCTTTAAGATCAGAAACAGTCTTTGGCAGATCCTCTTTATTAAGGGTAACTGTATAGTTTTTCTTTTCAATCTCCTTAAAGTTATATCCTGAGCTTATTACCTCCTCCTTAGTCTTAGGATAAAACTCATTAGCGTTTGTCTCATTATAAGCATGAGGACTTATATCTCCAGGGAAAAACTCTCCGTAAAGATAGCTCATTCCCGCCTTATCAGTATATGCAACCTCCTTCATCTGCTGGATAATCTTCTCTCTCAGTTCCATGTACTCACTCTCTGAGTACTTCTTGTTCAAGATACAGAACTCCTCACTCCTTATCCCAATACAACCAAAAAGCTCCTTAGATCCGTGACAGTTCATGCAGTACCTAGAATCTCTAAGTGATGACCAACACTCTGAAGAGAAAGCAACATTTGTGCAGGACATTCCAACATTAGCACACTCATATATTAACTCTGATCCAGCTCCCCAGTTGGTGTAGTCCATGCAGTCTTTAGCAGAATATACCGAGGTGCAATACCTTGACTCCTCTACTGACTGACAGTTAAAACTCTTAAAGATGTTTTTACAGCTCTCTAGCCAGTTTCCATTTACATTCTCTCCTAAACTTGTAACCATTGCTGGTACGATAAACTTCTTCTTAAACTCCTCAAACTCAAGTTTAAACTTCTCTAGATTATCCCTGTTTCCTAGGTCATACTCTTTAACTTTCTCTGCATACTCCTCTTTAGAGTACTGCACATTAAAAATACAGTAGCTAGAGTTTCTTAAGTTAACACAGCCTAAAGAGCTGCTTACATTCCGGCAGTTATATAAAAACCAAGAGTCACTACACTGCTTAGACTCCTGACTATAAAGACAGTTATAGCAGGTTATACAGTCAATACACTCATAACAACTCTCAGACTTAATTACAGCGTAGCAGTCCATACACTGCTTAGAATCATTAATCCAAACACAGTATCTTGAGTCTTCTGCCAGGGTAGTTCCAAAAACCAGGTAGCAGTTTCTTAGGTCTGTCGCCCTGTTAGCATAATCACTGTTAACAATGTTTCCCTGCGTTACTAGAGAAACTCTAGGAACAGCATTTATTAACTCCTTAAACTGAGAAAAGAAAGACTTAGAAAAGTCATACTCCTTAGCAAAGCTTTTTGGATCCCAGTTATCAGACCACCAGCACTCTCTACAATATACGGGAAACTCAACATCCTTATCATACTGCATGATAAGCTCCTTCTTACATAAATCACAACCTCTCTTATACAAGGCTCTTTCATTTCTAAAAACCATCCTCCTTATCTCTCTACACTGAGAACAAAAAGTTGGCTCAGGAACCTTCATTTTTGTATAAAAATCCCTATCCTCACTATATACCTCAAATTCTTTTTTACAGTTTTGACAGTTTTTCATATTACTTCTTGTTGATAACACTCCTCGCAGTATACTATCTCCTCCGCTTCAGGAGAATAAGAGGTTTTAAATGAGTTTGGGCAGTTTTTAAGCATAATTTATGTATACGAATAAACCTTAAAAACTCAAAATATTGTGAGGCGTATGAAATATTGACATATTGAATAATGTAACTAAAATTAGAACAATATCAATACGAAAAGGGATCTAAACGGTTTCAATGCCTAAAGAGCCCTTTTCTTTTTTTAAACTCAATTTTTCTCTTAATATCTTTATTTCTAAATAAACTCCAAAAACTCAAAACTTTATAGACAAAATAAGGCAATTTAAGTAAGATGATACTTATGAATGAAAAACCTGGAGAAAGTAAGGAAGAAGGCGAGTTTGACGTGTATTTGGGGTTATTTAAAAAGAAAAACC
>Ga0210057_1002341_pt1 | contig 27260 bp, 14 predicted proteins | sample CryGeyCG2114_010_2_FD_183968 | JGI IMG/M metagenome (GOLD analysis project Ga0210057, IMG submission 183968) | Groundwater microbial communities from aquifer - Crystal Geyser CG10_big_fil_rev_8/21/14_0.10 (SPAdes) (version 2) | ecosystem: Environmental > Aquatic > Deep subsurface > Groundwater ...
GAAACCTTGCTCTTGGTGGTGGAGGACGCTACGATGGTCTGGTAGAACTCTTAGGAGGACCAAAAACTCCTGGTTGTGGGTTTAGTATTGGTCTTGATCGTGTTGCAAATATTGTTTCTGCCATGCAGCAGGAAGTCGGCGAAACTTTCTTAGATACGAAAAAAGTATTTTTTGCACATTTGGGGGATCAAGCACGCAGAAGGATGCTTAAAATTATTGAGGATTTACGCAGAGAAGGGATTAAAGTGTATCATAATTTGGCAAAGCCTTCATTGAAATCTCAGATGGAGATTGCCGCAAAATATGCGGTAGGGTATACCTTTATACTGGGTCATAAGGAGGTTCAAGACGGTACCATTATCATACGAGATATGGACTCGGGAACACAGGAAATTATAGACCAAAAGAAGATTGGAAAGGCTATGCAAAGAATTTTGGAGAAAAAAGCCTAAAAATTTGACGAAATGAGTTTTTTTGTGTATACTCCAGGGACAAGTTAATTTTTAATATACCTGTGAGGAGGTGACATTTTGTGTCCGAGACAAAGCGAAAAAAAGGTGAATCTTTTGAAGGGTTCATGCGTCGAACAAAAAAAACATGGTTACGTTCCGGGAAGTTACTGCAGGCGCGTAAGATTATGTTTTTTCAGAAGAAAAAAAGTAAAAACATGCAAAAGGAAAGTACTGTAAGAGGTAACTGTAAAGCATCCAAGACGGAGTATCTCCAAAAAATTGGAAAACTTCCACCGGATGAGTATAAGAAACGATTCTAAAATTATGTCACTTAAAGTTATACTTCTCGAAGATCAGAAAGCCGCTATGAAGGCAAGGGACAGTGAAAAACTATCCGTACTGCGCATGTTGGCGTCTGAAATAAAAAACAAAGAAATTGATGCAAAACAAGAGTTGGATGATTCTGCAATAATAAAAGTTATTGGTTCACAGGTCAAAAAACTCAAAGATGCGCTTCAGGATTTTGTTTCAGCGGGAAGATCAGACTTACAAGAACAAACACAAAAAGAAATTGAAATTCTCAATGCATATTTGCCTGAACAAATGAGTGAGGAAAAACTTCGTGAACTCGTTATGAATATCATAGCGGAAGTTTCTGCGAACGGAAAGGAAGATTTTCCAAAGGTCATGGGACTGGCGATGCAAAGAACACAGGGGGTGGCAGATGGAAACCAAGTAAAGGAAATAGTTATGCAACTCCTTGAAACATAATAAACTTTTTATTCTTGGTTCCATGCTTCCAAGAACAATCTCAAAATGTAACAAAAAGACTGCTATGCTTCTTCTTATTGGAGTAATGGCAGTCTTTTTTGTATCTTTATTTTTTGGAGAAAGAGCCTTCGCGGCACAACCACAGGATACCTTTGGAATTGGATACGCAACGGCTACCGGCCTCGGTGGAAATCAAGATATTCGTCTGACTATTGCCAAAATCATTCGAGTTCTTTTGGGACTCTTGGGAACGGTCGCATTGGGATTGGTATTATATGCGGGTTATACCCTTATGACCGCGGGTGGAAATGATGAAAAAGTCAATCAGGGCAAAAAAATACTGACGAACGGTCTTATTGGCCTTGCTATTATCCTTTCCGCTTTGGCTATTGTTCAATTTATTATAGGACAACTCGCCTCGGCTACGGGGTTTCGTGGTCCATTAAATGGCGGAGGAAGTGGAGCAATTGTATTTGATTCTTTTTCAGGAAGTGGAGCGCTTGGGAGAATTGTAAAAGATCATTATCCATTTCGAGATGATATCAATATAAAACGAAATACTCGAATGGTAGTCACATTTCGTGAGCCAATTGATCCCGCTTCACTTATAAACGATACAAACAATAATGGAATTTTAGGAGATTGTCTCGAGGCAAATCCACTTGATTGGGCCGTTCATTGTGATCGTTTGAAAGGAGATGCCGTACAAATATGGAAAGTACTTTCAGAAGATCAATCTCTCCCTCAAGATCAGCGTGAAGAGGCTGTTGATGCCGCAGTTTTGGCGCTGTATGAAGAAGAAAATAAGGCGTATACGTTTGTATTTCGTCCACTTGCGTTTTTGGGAAGTGCTGAACGAAATATGTGGCATCGTGTACGACTTACAAATACTATTTTGAAAGCGGATGGTATTCCGGTGTTTGATGGCCAAAGAACGCTTTACTATGAGTGGAAATTTCAAACGGATACGCTTCTTGATGAGACTCCACCACATGTGCAAAGTGTTTTCCCTCCTCAAGGTGAAAAAGCATTCCGAAATACTGTTATACAAATAAATTTTAATGAGCCAATGGATCCAACGGTGGTTCAGGGTGTACTTGCCGACGGTGGGATCTTCACAAATCTTATCTTTGGAAAAGAACTGGGAGGAAGAGTTGACGGTGAGTGGAAAATTACCAATAGATATAAATCAGTAGAGTTTCTTTCTACTCTTGCTTGCGGACAAAATAGTTGTGGACAAACCATGTATTGTCTCCCAACCGGATGTGGAGAAAATGATCTGAACTGTGAGGAGGATTACCTATCACTCATTCGTACGGCAAGTCCTGTGGGAGATGATTTTGAAGCCTTCCCATTTTCCGGAGTTACCGATATGTCCGGAAATGCGCTTGATGGAGACGCAGACGGAGTTTTTGATGGAAAACCTAATATAGCAAATCCAATTGTTATTGGAGACAACGAAAAAGCTGCCGATAATTATTTTTGGAATTTTACTATCAAAAATAAAATTGATACCAGCGCCCCTTACATAGAAAAAGTTGTTCCCGGTATAGATGCGCAAGACGTAGGAAATTCTGATCCGGTAACTATTACGTACAATAAAATCATGTGGTTGAGCACTTTGAATAACATGGATATGGAAGAATATGGCTCTGCTCAACAACAGCAAGCACTTAACAATATGGATGAACTTTGGTTTGTTCCCGATTCAAGCGTGGTGAACACGTTGGGAGAACCGGGTTTAAAGACACAAATGAACATTCGTCATCGAGTATTTGGCCCCAATAATCTTGACCTTTTTTACTTTCCTTCACTTTCAAGTGAGATAAAGGGAATCAATCAAAATTGTCTCTATCCTGGTCAGGGTCCATATAGTAACTTTATCGGGGAGTCTCCGGATTGTGTGTATAAAGAAGATATTAATGGCATGGTGATAGAAAATAGAGGATGTACGCGTCCGACCTTTGACTCCGGAGCAGATACCAGTTGTGCGGAAAGTATCACACCAACCGGTTTTGCTGCTGTACCTCCGGAAACCAACGCCATACTTACGTCTTCTACCGCGAGCTGTTTAGAAAGGCTTCGAGAAATGAGCGATCAAATCTTGGGGTTGGCAGGATAAATTTCAAAATATTACATTATGCTGAAGAAACTTTCTTTATTGGTAAGACATACAAAATTTCGGGTTTGGAGCCTCGTTGTAGTGTTGTTTGTAGTGGCATTTCTTCAGTTTTCTGTACCGTTAACAGCTTTTGCCGCAGAACCCGCTCCAAATCCTGTGGAAGATACCTTTGGAATTGGATACGCCGGTACAACAAGTCTTGGAAGTCAAGATATTCGTGTAACTATTGCCAATATTATACAGGTGGCTTTGGGCATATTGGGTATTGTTGCACTGATCATTGTTATCTACGGCGGGGTGCGGTATATGACAGCCGGCGGGGATGATGCAAAAGTAACCGATGCAAAGAAAATCTTGATCAACGGAGCTATTGGTCTTGCTATTATCCTTTCTGCATTTGCGATTACGCGTTTTATCTTCAATCAACTTTCCAAAGCAACGGGGAGTGGAGTTGTTCCTGGTGCGCAAGGGCTATGTGCTGACCCCATTTTTGCAAATGCAAATCCTGATATATGTTTGCGGGATGATGGAGAATTTGACGATGGGGACGATTGCAATCTTGCAGATGCGCTTGTAGTTCGTAGCGTCACCCCAAATACCGCTGCCACCAATATCAATGATGTAAAAATTCGTGTTGTCTTGAGTCAAGATGCACAGGAAGATGATCCGGGTCAGATATTTAACATTGCAAAACGGAATGACCGGGGTGAATTTCAAAATATTAATGGACAATATCAATTTGCCTTTGTGGGAGCAAAAAAAGTTATAGAGGCAACATATATTGGTGATAATTTATGTGTCGGGGAGCCATGCTCGTCAAATGGAAAGTATGCCGTAAACGTCATAGCAGAAGGGGTGGAAGAGCAAGTCGCAGGTTGTCCGGAGCAAATTTTTCAAAAGGATGCTGAATTTATCATAAATACCGATAGTCAGTTGGACGATGCAGATCCGGTAATTACCCTACTTACCATAAATGGTTCAAATGAACGTGATATACGATTAGCGCGGGGAAGAACCTATGTTATTGCGGCAAATGTTGAAGATACCGCCGGTGCCGGGTATGTACGATTGGAAATTATAAAGGATCGTGATGGAAGTCGATTTGTGGCATACGATGGTCCACTTACTCGGGATACTTCAGATGCCGTTGCGGGGCTCCCATACCAATTTCGTTATCGATTTTCGCTTCCGGCTCAAGCGGTACCATTGGAAAGGTATCGTGTTCATGTGACCGCGTATGATATCGATAGCAAAATCGCAGAGGAAGTTTCAAGTTTTGTTGTTATTGGTGACCATTGCAGCAATGGCATTGTGGATGGTGATGAACCGGGTCCTGATCCGGATGTCGGTGGATCTTGTCCGGGAAATGGAGCGTGTATCAATAACCAACAGTGTGTCTCAAACCTCTGTATTGAGGGGCAATGTGCCGTGGGTGTTCCAAAGATAACCAATGTTTCTCCTTTTGAGGGGGCCTCTGGAAATCTTATAAGTATACAAGGAGAAAATTTTGGGGGAGTTCCGGGACAGATACAGTTTGTTGTAAATAATGACTCAACGAATCCAGATAATATTATTGAGGCACAAATTGCTCAGTGTGGGAATGGCCGTCAATCGTGGAGAAACAACGTTATTGTGGTACAGATTCCGGATGACCGGGAGGGTTTTGTGGAGGGAAGTCTCAGTAGTATTCGCATGACAAAGGCTCCGGTGGCTGGTCAAGTGGGTCTTCCAATGGGAGATTCTACAACTGACAATTTTGGACCAAGGCCAGGTCCTCGTGAGGGAATGTTTCTGAAAAATGATCGTGTGCTTCCAGGAATATGTGATGTTGTTCCGGCAAGTGGACGAGATGTTGCGGATCCAAATGAATTTGTCGCTATTTTAGGACAAAATTTCTTGGATGTACAAGGAGAAAATCGTGTAGAATTTGACGATAGACCGGGAGCTGTGGGTGCTGACGATTGGACCGATAATAGCATTCGTTCTCGCGTTCCTGAAAATGTATCCGGTACTTTAGGGGTTTCAGTTCTCATTGGAGAAAAGCGAAGTAATGTTTTTCCCCTTCCTATTGCAACTATCAACGATAACAGTTTACCAATAATAGGTTCTCTTGATCCTGCAACGACAACTCGAGGAAGTCTTGTGACCATTAAAGGAGAAAATTTTGGTTTTCGTACAGGAAGAGTACTGTTGGCTCCCAGTGCAGAGAGTGCCTGTGAAGATGGTGGAGACTGTATTTTGGGTGATGTTTTTATTTCCGAATTGTGCCAAGAATCCAATTGGAAAAACACAAGTATTGTCTTTCAAGTTCCGGAAGAGGGGATTCCTTTGGCTGGAAAGATGTACATAATAGTAGAAAAAACCGGAAATGGATTAGCACTTCGATCCAAGGAATCATTCCCCTTGGAGATAGTAGATGGTGAACCTGCTCCGGGTTTATGCAATGTTACTCCGGATAGAGGGCCTGCTCCTTTACCAAATGGCCATCCGGGGCTGAAAATTACCGGGTTAAATTTCGTACCAAATTCTCGTGTATATTTTTTTAGACGTGGAGGAGATCCAAATAATGTAAATACGTGGCTTTCTTTGGATATAGCAAACTTTGTTGTGGGACATGCAAATGAACAGTTTATGACCCCCATTCCATTCAATCAGGCAGATGGAGAGTCCATGACAACAGGACCAATCCGAGTTGTAAATAATGCCAGGCAAAGCAATCCTGTTCAGTATACGGCAGAAAATTGCACGGAGTTAGATCCAACGAAGATTCCGGATGGATTTCGTTGTTGTAAGAGTGGAAGAGACGAAGGAATCTTAAAAAAAATTCCTGCTTTATGTTCGGACGAAGTCCGTGAGGCAGGGTATGTGTGGCGTTTTACTACCGGAAAAATTCCTATTCCACCAAAAGTATTGGAACAATGTGATCTCCCCTCACCTTCCCCATCCGTTTTTTGGGGGGCTGACGGAAAAAATGCATGTCTTAACTCTGAAATAACACTTACTTTTTCCACCAGGATGGATTTTGATACCTTGCGGGATCCGGGGGATACTTCGCCAAGAAATATCCATGTGTATACGTGTGGAAGTGGGCAAAAACCAACATGTGACTATGCGCAGAATGACATTTCTGCAAACTTCCAAGTGGTAACAGCTCGTGGAGGGGGCAATTTGGGTGATTTTGTTATCCTTCGTGAAAATAATGGAAGACATATTGCCAATACATGGCATAGAGTCGTTTTGGACAAGACCATCATGTCTGAAAAGGAAGAGTTGGTACTTGGTGAGGTGCAGATAAAAAGGGAAAAGATTCTTGCCACCCGACCGCTCGATGGGCTTCAAAACAGTGCTTATGTTTTTGATTTCAAAACAAGCGATAATGATGCTGATATTGACGGGGACGGTCAGTCAGATAGCGGATTGTGCAGTCTTAAATCTGCAAATATAAGACCTGTACGATATATCACTCATCTTTTGGGAATTATCCCGGAAAATCCTGTTCGTCCGGATATAAATACACCACTGTACTATTACGTAAAAGGAAAAACAGAGCAAGTCTGTACACAGATAAATGTAGATGGGCTTGGTTGGAGCTGGAATGTCGCGGACGACCACCTCGATCCTGTTGATCAGGATTTTGCACATGTTGTGTTGGCACCGGATGGTCTTCCGGAAGGGGCAAGTCTTTATTCTGATAGTCGTGCAACCGTGGAGGCGGTTGCTCACACTCAAGGAGAAGATATTTTTATCAATGCGCGAGTAGTGAGAGATGGAAGTACAATAAACGCCACGAGTTCTTTGGCAATTGCCTTGGGAGATCCGGTTGTTACTCTTTGGGCCCCAAATTGTGTAGAGGCCTGTATCAATGCAAGTGTACGTGTTGAGTTTAATATTGCCATGGCAATGGATACATTTCCTGCAGGAACACGAGTATACAAATGTGAAAATGCAAATTGTATCAATAAACAACTCGTCAATCCTAATAACTATACGTTTACTCAATCTGACTCTCGTTCATTTACGTTATCTTTTACTCAAGGGGGGGCTCCACTCTATCTGGATAAAAATGCATATTATAAGGTAGTGCTCAATGGGGAAGAAACTCCAGAGGCTATCCAATCGGTAAACCGTTTAGATCCATTGGAATACGGAAAGCCATTACCCCTGTTTGACTGGATTTTCCGAACAAAAAATGACGATGCTCCGTGTATCGCTTCTGCTGTGAGTATCAGTCCACAAAGATATGAGGCTTCACGTATTGGTGAAAAGGCTTTTTATACGGTAACACCAAAAAGTAGTCCGGATCAGTGTAATAGTCGTGGCCAGCTTTTGAACCCATATGAATATGGATGGATTTGGAACAGCAGTGATTCGCAAGTAGCTTCTGTGAGTAACTTCAATACCCCTGTCCTTCGGAAGCCGTACTGTAGCTCAACATGTCTTCCTTCAGGAAGTGATATTTTACTCGCAGGAGGTAATCTGAATGCCAATATTCCGTCTTGTGGAGATGGTCGAGTCGATTTAGAACTTGGTGAATCTTGTGATATTGGTCCCGGTTCTGGAGAAATAGCAAATATTACGTGTTCATTGAATTGTCTGAGACCGGGAAATACGGATAAGGGAGTGGATCTAGGGCAATGTGGAAACGATATTGTAGATAGTCCTTCCACAAATGGAGAAAATAAAGGAGAAGAATGTGATCCGGGTAATTTTCAAGATGAATTAGGACAATTTCATGTTATTTCAAATGATCCATTTTGTAGTGATACGTGTCAATTAAGAGGATCCTCTCGTTATGTGGATTCCTCTCAAATTCCACAATTTGATGATGCTCAAGGGAATTTGATTGGAGCCTCAAACTGTGGCGACGGAGAAATAACTGAGGGTGAAAATTGTGAGTATGATTTTACGGAACTTCGTTCCAATGTGGGTTGTTCTGAAGAATGTATAAAGATTGGTACTCAAACGGCGGCCTTTTGGTGTCAGGAAGTACAAAACGATGCTTTTCTACAAAATGATGAATGTCGTGGGTCATTGAGCATCTGTGGAAATGGAAGAATAGAATTAGGAGAAGAATGTGAACCCGGCATAAACGGAGCTGTGGGTCCGGATATGAATGGAGATCCTTCCGCGGTAACGTGTAATGCACGATGTCTTTGGCAAAATCTTTGTGGAACAGCACAAGCCCAATGTAGTGCAGGAGAAATTGGGTGTTTGAATGATTGTACATTGGCAGGTTCTTCATTACTCTATAGTGAGGTAGATTTGAATTTGCTTCCAGACTCCGTTGAGGTTGGTGGGCCTTCTCTTTGTGGAGACGGAGTTGTCGGGATTGGGGAAGATTCACAATGTGAAGTTGAGGTCTTAGATGCCTCCGACCCAACACCAGGGGACAACCCATCACAAATAGTTACCGCAATTGGTGAAGGTGTTGACCAAAATGGGATACAGCAATCTATTATTTCAGCACAAGTAAAATCACAATCACTTCCAAGTGGCACATCTCGTGATCTTCAGGCACAAAATATTCGGGACGAATCCGAGTTTGCATTGCAATGTGGTTTTTCTGAGTTTGCAACAAAGAGACGAATTACAGCAGATGGAGGATTTCTTCCGATAGGAAGTGAAAATTTCATGCGCGACGGTGATATGGAAGGGGACGAAAACCCGGTACGAAATGGAAATGGTTGGAAGCCTTATTTTGCGGCTCAAGTGTTTGATGGAGATAATCTGTTAGAAAAATCCAGGAGGACTGCATTTAGTGGTGCGCAGAGTATGCACATGGTCTTTATTTCAGACGCGAATAGACGTGGAAATTCTGAGCGTGGAATGTACCAAGATCTTCTGTTAGGAACCGGTCAATATCGTTTGAACTTTAAATATAAAATTTTACGAGGTCGGATTGAGACGCACCTCGGAGGGAATAACATTGCAGCATCTTTTGATGGACGACCAAAAGATATTATCGATAGTGGAATTCCTCCCGAAGGTGAGGGACAAGTTGTGCATCGATGTGAAACAGTTGGAAATGCGTGTGTTGCCGACAATGACTGTGGTGGACTCTGGGAGTCCGGGGCAAATAATGAATGGGTGAGCATTCTTGTAGGTGGTAATCAACCTTGTCGAGTCGTCGGTGTGAATCCTGCGGCCTCAAATCAACAGTTTTTCCTTGTTAAAGAAGAAGCCGGCATTTCTCACGATGCAAATGGAAACCAAGTTCCGGCACTTATCCATTATGCAGGGAATCAAAATGGCGATTGCTCGGTCATAGAAAGATATCAAGATGCAGAGGGGAACATCAACGTTGCGTTTGTTCCAACTACGGTTGATAGTAGAAATGTGGCTTCCCAAGAAAAAACACTGGTTGCAGATGAAAATCAGGAACTTTCGTTTTTGGACGATGCGGTTCTTTCATGGTTCCTGCCTGTTCCTGTGCAAATATTTGGACAAGAGGTCTGTCAAGAACGAGTGCTTCCTCCGGATCAAGAAGTAAATCCAAACGACTTTCCTTGGCAAACTTTTTCTCGTGATTTTACCATTGACCCCAACAATAGTCGTCCACGACCGGTAGTAACGGTGTTTGGTGAAGCCTATATCGACGATTTTGAGGTTATTCGATTAGATGAAGTTGGGCAGTATAATAATTGTCCATATGCCGTGGGGGAAGCAGAAAACAATAGCAAGGGTGTCGGTGCAAACTCTTGTTGTTATCCTCGTGGTGCTCTTACCAATGCGTACCCACAAGATGGGGCAGGGATAATCGGTGTAGTTGGTGAAGATGATCTTGTCTGTAGAAATACCGTAATAAATCTTGAATTTGATAGACAAATTGATACGGAAACGATAGAGGGGAACGCTTTTGTGGTCAGAGGGTATACCACCGCAGAACTTCGAGCACGTGGGATTGATGAAATGAGATGTCCTGATGAAGAGCGGGATGTGAGTAGTCTCGTTGCTAAGTCGCAACAGCTCGCCTATATTCATTCAGATGCTCAGCAGGACCCACAGAATCTTTGGCAGAAGGTTTGGTTTGCGATAAGAAACTTTTGGAGAAAGGTACTTTCATCATTGGTATTTGCAAGTAATGTTCCGGAAAATAGTATAAATGTAGATATATGGTGTGCCGGAAAAGTGGATGTGGCAGGTAGGGTGCAAAATATTCCACAGGTTGGTATTGAAGAAAATGCAGAAAATGCCGTACATTCTAAGGTAACGTTACAACTTCAAAATGTTCTTGATCCAACGGCCGTGTATGCCTTGCTTATCAAAGGTGGTGTGGAAGGGATAAAGGATACAAGAGGTGTTGGTGTACGTGCTTCACAAATGATCAATGGAGAGTTTCCCATTTATGACAGTGTTATCTTTAAGACAGGGCAAAATATTTGTAGGATTGATCATGTTGCCGTAGTACCGGACAGTCAAATTTTTACAATTCCAAATCAAACAGAAACTTTTTCAGCTCGAGCTATCAGTGCAAATGGACAAGAGATTGGTCCAACCCCTGTATATGACTTTTCTTGGGACTGGGGTCCACAGAGGAATCCTCTCTTTTCTATCCCTGTGGAAAATACAATGAGTACACAACCACAAATACAGATAGCTTCAAAAAATGTAGAAGGAAGACTGTCTGCCATTGCAAATGCACGTGTTACAACGGATGTAAGTCGTGTAGATAGTCACGAAGCGAGGATTTTTTCAGGCTTTAGCACTCTGGAATCTCTTTTTTGTGAAAATCCTTGGCCGGCGCGGGAAGTGTACCCGTATGAAGAAGGAATATCTTTTGAAAAAATACGAGAGGGTGCTCCCAATAATGACGGATTCTCCGTTGCTCAAAAACAGTTTGATGGAACACCTATTTCTTCCGTTCTCTACGAAGGAAACGAAGAATATTTTAACTTCAAGATGAGTTATTGTGCAGATGCGGGTCGTTCAGGGACAACAAATGATGATTTACCGTATTTACAGCCAAAAGTTATAAGTACAACCGTCGCGCCAAAAGTTTGTCAGGTGAGTGAAAATAGCTGTACGACAAATAATGACTGTGGTTTTGTCTGGATACGAGATGACAGGGATGTCGTGATAGCATCCGCGGGATCACGTGTGTGTGGTGCACGTTCATTCGTAGAGCAATTTGTTGCTTCTCATCAGGAAGATTCATTGAGCATAAATGGTAGGCAACTCACGGTAGATACGGGATATGCTTGTAATGATGCAAGTGATTGTAACCGTGTAGATGTGTATGGTGATGGTTTGGTCATTCGTGATGATCGTGGGAGATACAGACGTGTTGAAGGCGATGAACTCCAAAATATTGTACAAAGTAGTGTCTGCATACCGTTGGGGGGTCTTACCAACCGTGAGCAGTGTATAGAAGATCCTTATTTTCCTTTGGAATCAAAACCCATTAAGCAGTTTTTGATGTTCTCAGACATCAATGATGATGCTATTGGAATTCAAGTGTACTCCAATCCAACGCGAATTTCTGCATATGATTGGTATAGTTCTCATTACAATAATATTCAAGATTATCGCCGGATTGTCGTAGGTGGCTATGATGCCATCTCCAATGGAGATAACTATTATGTAAATGCACTGAATATTTTAAGCACCGGCGATGTAAAAAATTTCATTTATCTTTTTACTCTCAATGAAGGAGCGAGCTCGAATACCAATGAGGTATTTCAGCGCCTGATTGATTCTCTTGAATTTAATATTAATTTGAGTGATTTTGGTTATTGCAGTGCTCCATTCCCGGTACCGGACGGAGAAGATAGATATTCTGCTGCCCCGGAAGCTCTTTTGGACACTCCGAGTGGTGAAAAGCAAATAGCGTGTTCTACCGATTTTGACTGTATCGATGCCGGTGGTGCGCCAATTGCCGGAACCGGTGGAATTTGTTCCAATACAAAAACGAAATTTTTGCGTGATTGGGACCGCCTCCAAAATCTTCAAACAGTGCAAAGAAGTATTGAAGGTTACTTTGCCAATACCGGATCATATCCCGGATTGGAAGGAGGAACATTTATTCCCGGATATACCAACTCACGTTGGGGATCATGGGATGGTCGTTTTGGAGAAACACTGAATGTTTCTGCCGGACTTGACACGGATCCAATAAACGAATGGAGTAGTTGTGGATATTGTACAGAAAATACGAGCACTTTCTGTACCAATGATCAACAGTGTGGGGATGCGGGTCCTTGCCAGCTCACGGATCCTCAAACCTGTTGGAGCGCAGATCAGAGACTCCTTGTGTGTCCCGCTGTATCACAAATTTTTGAATATAACAAAACCAATGATGGTGGATATAGACTTCACGGTCATCTTGAATTCTTTGATCTGTTAGACGGAATTGTAGACGAATTTCTTCCGGATACCAGCAAATTTACAACCGATTCTTGGTGTACACCGGGAAGGATAGAGAGTCCTTTTGTAGAAAGTTGTGGAGATGGAATCGTAAACACAAATGCGAACGAAATGTGTGACCCACCGGGAAGTTTTTCATTGGTTCAAAGGGGTGCGCCATCGGGAAATGGCATGTGTCAACTTTCTCGTGATAATTGTGATCTCGCAAACGCTTGTAGAGCCTATATTCCCATTGATAGAAGTATTGATGGATCAAGCAGAACGTTCATTGGATTGGGAGATCTTGGAAAAATGGGGGTATGTGTGGGACCAAATTCAAGTCTTACCGACGAAGAAATACAAAGAAATCGTGATTTGGGAGTTCCCCTGGATATTGGAAACATAAACATCCTCGCAGAGAGATATGCGTATCGTATAGAGGACTACGTGGATCTCTTTGACCGTGCTGGAAATATTAATAATTTCCCCATTCAGTTTATTGGTTGTAATGATACACAAGAATGTCGTAACATAGAAACATATCGAAGACCAACGAATGAAATTGGTATCACCAATATGTTGCCGGATGACGGAACGCTTTTCCTCGATTATCAAAATGGAAACCCAAACGGGCCTTTTGCTCAACAGTTTTTTAATGCAAATGGAAATTCTATCGAATGCGTCCCATTATCCTATTTTTATGGTGGGCAGGGAAGGTCGCCTCAGGTGGAAGCTTGTATTCCGGATGAACAAGATAATTTGGTAGATTGTCCCGCAGGTCAACGGGCACTTCGCTCATGTAGCCTTACGTGCCAGTATGAATACTCCGCGTGTACTCCCATTGGTGAATGTGGAAATGGTGTTGTAGAAGCAGGCGAAGTATGTGACGATGGAGCTTTGAATGGTGAATATGGACAATGTAGTCGTGATTGCCGCCAAAGATCGGGGAACTATTGTGGAAATGGTCAGATTGACACCAATGCAAACGGACAACCTATCGAATACTGTGAAGTCGTATCCGGTTTTGACTTTGTAACAAGACCACTTGATGGGTCTAAAATGAGATTTTCTGTAGGTGGTTCTGGAATTGATCCAACAAGGTTTTTAGCCGGAGATAATATTAAAGATGATTTGCTCCAAAATATTAGAGATAATTGCCAAAATTGTGATGGTTTTGTGGTAGGACTTATTACTGCAATAGGGTTTGTTGATTTAAATGCCAATGCGCCGGTTATGTTCGCTCATCGTTGTACGAATGATCCAACTCTCATTTGCAACCCTGCGCGAGACAACGAGGACTGTAATGCTCCTCCATCGGAAAAAACCGTGAGTATGGGAAGGCCGTTTAGTGGAGATGATTTTTTGTCGGCCTTTACCGATCAACTTCAGAATTTTGGTCAATGTGAAGTTCGCCTTGGTCGTTATGGTGCTTCCTATGACCAAAAGCAGCAATTCTCTTGTGCTTGGGATTGTAAACAATCGGGTGAATATTGTGGTGATGGTCTCTTCCAACCGGATTATGAGGAGTGTGATGATTCCAATGGAAGAAACATAGACGGATGCAATAACCTGTGCCAACAAGAAAATATTGCATGTATAGAAGCCACTCCACAAGGAGAAGTCGTTGCTGCAAATGGACAAACAACAATTACCAAAAATTATGGTGAAAATACCGTGGCGGCATGTTTGAATACTACCGGAAATGAAATTTGTCGTGGACTTGGTTTTGAATGCATACGTGCAGAGGGTGCAGCAGGGGACTCTTGTGGTACACTTTTGACTTCAGAAATAGGAAGAAATGTAGCAATAGTGTGTGATGGTGAACTTAGCCAGCAACAGCAGGAACAGGTTGGATCCGGAATTGCGGGAAGTTGTGGAGATGGAGTTGTTCAGGGAGATGATGGAGAAGCATGTGATAGAGGTGCTCAGAATGGTGTCGCGTGTAATACCGTGTACGGTCAGTCCTGTACGTATTGTTCTGACGATTGTCGGCAAATTTTGACGGTAGATGCAGATAGCTATTGTGGAAATGGACAGATAGATCTTGTACCGGGTCCAGCCATTGCCTTTGGATTACGGACTGAGGCGTGTGACTTTGATGCGCAGGGGAATGTCATTACTGGGTTGCCGGGTTTGGAAGAGATAATCTCTTGCGGAACCATTGCAACCCCGGGGCGCGTTCCGAAAGGAACACTTACGTGTGAAAATAATTGTACGACCCTCAATACCTCAGATTGTATTGCTTGTGGTGAGTATGAAGATATTGCCTGTGTCGGGCAGGGATGTCGTCCTCCGGAAATTATTGATCTTACAAAGCCTATTCCAAAACTCGCTGTTTTAAATGTTCTCAGTCCACTGGCAGCGAATCAAAATTGGGCAAATCAAAGTGAACTTCTTGCAAGTATTAATGAAAACGGACCAACAATGCACCGAGTTTTGGTATTGAATAATGATCTGAGTACGTGGCAAAGAAGAAGCCCTTTAACGGGAAATAATACGACACCAACGATGTGTCAGTCACTTGGTTGGGGAAGTTCCGGAGCCGATACTGTTTATGAGGCATCGTGTACCGGAAGAACACCGGAGGAGTGTCGGGCATTGCATAAAAAGTTCACAAACGCCTCCGATCAAGGGAATTATATGCAACAACAGTGGTTGTGTAGTGCGTCCCCGTACTACTTTCCGCTTGATAGAGGATATGGATATCTCAAAATTCAAAATCTTGACGAGGCTGATAGCACTCTGTGGCAATGGGATCAGTATACCGAAAAAGTACGCGGACTTGAGTCAGATGAACGATGTGATGGAGAATATAGTGTCTACTTTGGATCACGTGGAATTCAGGAGAAAAAATTAAATGAATTTCCTAATAGAAATGAAGAAAAGCAAGCCTTTTATGAAAGATATGGTGACTTTTTCCCATATCCGGTAAATGGAGAAAGAAGAACTATAGAAAATGAATACGTTGTTTCTCCTGCCGTACCTATAAATACACTCCGAGCTGTTGTGCGATACAAAGATGCCTCAGCAAATGGGGGACAGAATAAATTTGTAGGAAATGTATTTGTGTTGTCTTCGGCTAGAGATCAACGTGGACCTTTGGCGGGATATGCATCGGCACCAACGTTAGCGGCTCAGGACCAAAGGAATTATTTATGTTCGGAAATGGAAAAAAAGACGGCTGTTGCTCGTACCTGCGATCTTTCCAGACAGGATTGTGATGTCTGGGGTCCCAAAAATTGTACATCACAAAATCGTGGTATTTGGGTACATGATATTGGTCAACTGCAAAAGAACTATGCGCAGGCAACAAGCTTTCAAATCTTTCAAGAGGTACGGAATAACCCAGGTCAACTGTATGGATTTTTTGTGGAAGGGATTGGTCCAGGTGGAAATCTTCCAATCAATAACTATAGGGGACAAGAAATGAGTGTAGAACTCTATGAATATCACGAGGGACAAGTTCCGGAATATTCTTTATACAAACCAACACATGTGTATAGGCTTGCGAAATCACGAGGTTCACAAAATCCGCTGGCACGGTATTGGCATGTATTTAATATAAGAATAAATGCGGATGAAACGTATTCTGTAGAAGATGTAGAGGACGCAAATAACCAAAGTGCATCAAATGGGGCCGTTGCAAGTTGTTTTGCCAATATTATCTGTAATATGAATGGGCAATGTAATCCGGAGCTTCTTCCGGAAAATTGCCGGTAGTTCTGTATTGCCAAAAAACATGATATAATAATCTATATGAAAAAAGTTCTCATTATTGCCGGTATTATTTTTCTTTTGGGAGGGGGAACATTTTTCGTTTTTATGAACAAAGAAAAAAAAGTTCCTCCATCATCTCAAGTTTCTCCTCAAGAACAAGAAAAGAAGGAAGAAGAAAATATTCCGTACCCTTTTTTGGGAGATATGGATGGTGACGGCATTACGGATACGGAAGAAGAAAAATTGGGTACCAGTGATTTTGAATATGATACCGATGGAGACGGAATATCGGACAAAGATGAAATAGAGGTCTGGAAAACCGATCCTATAAAAGTAGATACAGATGGTGATGGTTTTGCAGATGGATATGAAATTTTGAATGGTTTTGACCCTTTAGGTCCAGGTAAGCTTACCAACTAAATTAGCATACAACTAAAATGTAAAGTACTATGTTTGAAGAACATATGGATGATCAAAATTCCGGAGCATCATCGGGTCAAGTACCCGGTAATTTACCCATGACGGAACCTGAAGATATTTTTGGGGGTGGAGAAATGAGTCCTCCCGGTGTTATGCCAACCACAAAAGCAACTTCTTCGCAACAAATGGAACCCCAAAGCATGTCAACATCTTCCCAAAAATCTGCTTTAAGTGCGGGGGTTTTAAAACCCAAAGTATCAGAAAACGTCATGCCTGTCACCTCAGAATACCCCGTATCGCAGTCTCATAACTCCGCGACGGAAGTGCCTATGATGGTTCCTCACGACGAATTCGAAAATGAAATACCGGGGATTCGTCATCCGGAAATGCAGGAAGTTTACAATCTCAAAGATCCCAATTTTGGTCGTGCTATACTCAAAATACTTTTGGGGATTATTATACTTGGGCTCATTTTTTTTGGTGGCTGGTATGTCTATGGAAAATTTATTGCTGGAGATACAACTTCGGAAGACAAAATGAAAGCAGAGGATAACGCCAACGCAAATCCATTTGAAACACAAGAAAATACCGATGATACGATTGACCTGAACGAAGATCTCAATTCCGGCGCTATTCTTGATATCAACGAAGACCCAACGCAGAATATGTCTACCAGTAGTGACAAAATGACTTCCACAACTAAGGATACCATGATGGATGAAACAAGTAGTACTACGGAACAAACAAATGAAGACTCGGGGGACGATAGTGTTCTTTTTGGTGATATTGACAAAGACGAAGACGGTTTGAACAATATTCGGGAGAATGCTTTGGGAACCGATCCAAACAACTGGGATACTGATGGTGACGAACTTGGGGATGGTGAAGAAGTTAATATTTGGAAAACTGATCCACTCAATCCCGATACCGATGGGGACGGATATAAAGATGGCCCGGAAGTCAAAGCAGGCTATAGCCCACTTGGTGCTCATAAGCTTTCCGAAAAGCCTATAGAGGGGAGTACAGAAATAGATACAACGGTACAACAATAGTATTTTATGTTTGGAAAAAAGAAAAAAAATCTTTTAGAAGATAAAGAGGAGTCAAAAGTAAAGGCAAGGATGTTTGTCATCCCTGAGATTTTTTATGGTGGAAAGGATCCTGTTATCTACAAAAAACATGTAGGGAATGACTCAAAGGTGGTTGTTGATGAAAAGAAAGACATAAAAAAGGAGCCGGAAAAAAAACCGACCCCAAAAATAGAAAAGCCACATCCAACACCCAAACCGGTTGATAAAGGAGCCATACAGAAACCGGTACTCAGAAAACAAACATCGTATAAAAAATGGTTACTTCCTTTGGGGGTCTTACTGGTGATCTTGATGGTAGGTGTCTATGCCTTTTTTATACGAGGAAAAAATTCTTCAAATGAAGAGTTGGAACAAAAGGAAAATACTCCTCCAACTCAAACAGAAGAGGTCGTTTCCGTAATAAATTCTCCGGATAGTAACGAGTCACCAACGAGTACGGAAGATATTTTTGAGGAAGTACCTACCAGCACTCCGTCTTTGGATGAATCACTTTTGGAATTTCCACGGATTCTCCTTGCTGACAGCATTGACCTTGATAAAGATGGTTTGACCGACAAGGAAGAAGAAGTATTTGATACCGATAGTGGAAAAAAGGATACTGATGACGATGGTTATTCAGATGGACAAGAAATACGCAACCTTTATAATCCAAAAGGATTTGCCCCGGTAAAACTTATCGATTCAGGTTTGGTGCAAGAATATACAAATCGTAATTGGGGATACCATGTTTACCATCCAAAAACATGGAAATTAGGAGAGGTGGATTATGATGGTACACAGGTCCTTCTGAGTGCGATAGAGGGAGATTATATTGAAATCCGTGCATTTTCCAAAGAAAATGGTGAAAGTTTTCAGGATTGGTTTGCAAAGAGTGCTACCGGAGAAAAGTATTCCGATCTCCAGGAAATAGAAACAAGTTTTGGCATTCGTGGTTTAGTGCGAAAAGATAAGTTGGTAGCCTATTTTTATACGCCAAATCAAGTTTTTGTTTTTATCTACCATCCCGGGGTTACGGATGAAATTGCTTATCGTCTTATTATGCAAATGGTTATAGAAAGCTTTCAACCTCAAAATTCCAACGTCTCACTTCCGGAGCAGCCGGTTGTTCCTCAGGAAGGGGATACAACCGAAGAGTCAGCAACATCTACTCCTATGAACGAAATGGGTGCAGAAACATCAGTCTCCTCCAGTCAGGAAAATATTTTTTCATTGTCCACTTCAACAATACCAAATTCTGATGAAAAGAGTACAAGTACTTCTACAACCGGAGGGGAAGAGTATAGTGATTATAATGACCTATTTTGATATACATGAATATACTTTTGTATTCTTCCCTGAGAAAAGATTACGGGATACAATCTAAAAAGGTAAGGAAGGCTTGTGAATGTGTACTTCAAGAGCTCCATGCTCCGGAGAATACCGGAATCAGTCTTCACCTGGTGGGGAACAGAACCATAACGAGACTCAATGGCATATACAGAGGGAAGAATGTCCCTACCGACGTTTTATCTTTTGCGATAGATGATGGAGAAATATTTTTTAAAACGGAAGAAAAAGGGGATATCTTTATAAGTATTCCACAGATAAAAAAGCAAGCAAAAGAATATAAAGTCGACTTTGAAGAAGAACTGTATAAGATGATGGTTCATGGGATTCTCCATTTATTTGGATATGATCACATAAAGGAATCTGATGCAAAAAAAATGATTCCTCTTCAGGAAAAGATTTTGAAAAAAATATATGTTAAAAAGAGAATCAAAAAATAGTTTTGCATACGCATGGTCAGGAGTAAAATACGTGTTCAAACATGAAAAAAATTTTCGTATCGAATTGGTTTTTGGTGTTGTGGCTGTGGTTCTTTCAAAGTACTTGGGGATAGGACATTTGGAATTTGTTGCAATTTTATTTTTGATTTTTACGGTGCTTATATTGGAGATACTCAATAGTGCATTAGAAAAATTTGTGGATATCCTAAAGCCACGTCTGCACCTTCAGGTGGGGGTTGTGAAGGATATTATGGCGGCCATGGTGCTTTTGAGCGCATGTGCATCCATTATCATAGGATTGTTTATCTTTTGCCCATATATTCTTGAGAAGTTAGGAAATTAATGATAAAATAGTGCAAGGAAGCAGAAGCTTATAATTTTTCTTTATGGCACGTGATAGCAGACAACCTACAATTATTGCCGGATTAGATATTGGTTCTACCATGGTTCGTGTTGCTGTGGGACAACTTATGTTTGATGAGGGGCTTGGGCGTGAAACCATACAAATAGTTGCCTCGGTGGAGGCTCCCTCGGAGGGACTGTATAAGGGAAATGTAACAAGTATTGAAGATGTGGTATCTTCTGTTGCCAACGCTCTTGAACAAGCAGAAAGGATGATAGGCTTCCCAATAGAAAACGTTTGGGTGGGAATTTCCGGTGCAGATATAATTTCACAATCCAATAAAGGAGTTGTCGCCGTAGCAAAGTCGGATGGGGAAATATCTGCTGAAGATGTGGAAAGGGCTGTTGACGCCGCACGTGCTATAAATGCACCTCTCAATTACGATGTTCTTCATGTATTACCAAAAAGTTTTTCTGTGGATGGTCAAACAGGAATAAAAGACCCCATTGGTATGACGGGTATGCGTCTTGAGGTAGATACGCAGATGATCCATGGTCTCAGCGCACATTTAAAAAATATTACGAAGGCAGTATATAGAACCGGTGTTGATATTGACGATGTGGTGCTTTCTATTTTGGCGGTTGGGGAGGCTGTCGTTGTTCCAAGACAGAAGGAGTTGGGAGTAGCCGTTCTCAATATTGGTGGTGCCAATACAAGCCTTATCGTCTACGAAGAAGGAGATATTTTGCATACGGGGATTCTTCCTATTGGGTCCAGTCATATTACCAATGACCTTGCCATTGGCCTTCGTACTTCAATTGATATTGCAGAGCTTATCAAAAAAGAATTTGATACAAGTATTGTAGAAAAATATTCAAAAAAAGATGTTATTCATTTATCAGAATTTGGTTCTGAAGAAAATGAACACATCCCAAGACAATATATCGCAGAAATTATTGAGGCTCGTGCATCAGAAATTTTTTCCAAGATAGATGAGGAGCTTTTGAAGATTGATCGGAACGGCCTCTTACCTGCAGGAGTTATTATTACGGGCGGGGGTGCAAAAATTCCCGGCATGGTTGCTTTGGCAAAAGATCGTCTGAAGCTACCGGTAACTATTGGTACCCCGGTAAATGTTGGTGGAATAACTGACAAAATAAATGATTTAGCTTTTTCAACTGCCATTGGGCTGGTAAAGTGGGGCGCACTCCTGAACGCTTCCGGTAAGAAGCAAAAACGTATACAGTTTAAGGCAGGAAAAATGGTAGATTGGGTAAAAAAAGTATTCCGTTCTCTTATTCCTTAGAACCTGTCTCAAATCTCCTTTTACAGCCGAAATATTCAAAAATACAGCCGGACATGAAATTCTTTCACAGGCTATAAGGGGGGAAGTGATATAGAAAGTACAAAAAGACTGAATGGCTTTTTTTATTTTTTGGCCTTTCTTGACACAAAAATTGAAAGGTTATACAATAAGAAGTGAAAAGGATCTGTTTATTTTGTTGAACATATATTGTGTTCAAATAACTTTTTTGTATGCCACAAGTTAAACCTGATATAGAAACATTTGCAAAAATAAAGGTAGTTGGAGTAGGAGGTTCAGGGGGTTCTGCAGTAGATCGTATGGTAGAGTCCGGAATACGCGGTGTTGAGTTTATGGTCATGAACACGGATGTTCAAGCTCTTCATCACAATAGAGCCCCATATAAGCTCCATATAGGGAAAAGTATTACACGGGGACTTGGAGCCGGTATGGATCCGGAAATGGGAAAACGTGCCGCAGAAGAGTCACAAAATGAAATTCGAGAAGCACTCAAAGACACAGATATGGTATTTATCACCTGTGGTCTTGGTGGTGGAACCGGGTCAGGTGCCGGGCCGGTTATTGCGGGTATTGCTCGTGACTTAGGTGCCCTTACGGTTGCAGTTGTAACAAAGCCATTTTCTTTTGAAGGGCCTCAGCGAAAAGCGATTGGGGAGTCAGCTCATGAAGAGCTTGCAAAAAACGTTGATACGATTATTACTATTCCCAATGATAGAGTACTTCAGATAATAGATAAGAAGACTTCTCTTCTTGAGTCTTTTAAGATTGTTGACGACGTTCTTCATCAGGGTGTTCAAGGTATTTCAGAGCTTATCACGGTCCCCGGTCTTATCAATGTGGATTTTGCGGACGTAAAGGCTATCATGGATAATACCGGATCAGCCCTTATGGGAGTTGGTATGGGATCAGGAGAAAATAGGGCCGTTGAAGCCGCCAAGGCTGCTATTTCCAGCCCTCTGTTGGAATTGTCGATAGATGGAGCGAAAGGAATTCTTTTCAGTATTACTGGTGGAGAGAATTTGGCAATGCAAGAAGTTTCAGAAGCGGCAAAAGTCATAACGGGATCTTCCGACAAAAATGCTAAGGTTATTTTTGGTGCTGTCATCGACCCTACTATGAGTGATGAAATCCGAATTACCGTTATTGCCACCGGCTTTGACGATAGGGCACTGGAATTACCGTCACAAATACCTCTGGCAGAAGAATACAAACCAAGCTATGCAGGATCTACTCGTTCATTTTTCTCTCCCAAACCGTTTGCCACAAATAGTGAACCGGAAGAAGAGGAGGAAAAAGAAGATATTGCGCCAATGTTTCAATCCAAATCCGTAGAAACAGATTTTCGTCAAACTCAAGCCAAAAAAATACCTCCAGCACTTCCAAAAACAAAGGGGGCGTCTGCACAAGACGATGATCAAGAAGATCTTGAAATTCCGGCATTTATTCGTCGAAAGATGGGGATGTAAGAAAAATTTTTTATAAGAAGGCCTCACACTGTGGGGCCTTTGAAATAGAGGGCAGGAATGATATAATAGAAAAAACCTGTTAACATAAGTATTATGTATTGTCCAGTTTGTACATGTAAGGTCACCAGAGTGGTGGATTCTCGTTTGGCACCTGATGGAATGACAATTCGACGGCGTAGGGAGTGTGAAAAATGTGCCTATCGATTTTCTACCAATGAATATTCGGAAGTTCCGGATTTGACGGTAGTAAAAAATGATGGAAAAAAGGAGAGTTACTCCCGTGAGAAGCTTCAAAAAGGCATTCTTATGTCTTTGGCAAAACGTCCATATACTTTGGAACAATTTGAAAAACTCATACATTCGATAGAATGTGACATCCAAAAACTAAAAAGGAAAGAAATCCTGAGCAATGAGATTGGTGAGATTGTGATGAAAAGACTTTTAAGTTTTGATAAGGTTGCCTATATTCGGTTTGCATCTATTTACCGAGCATTTGAGGATGTTAATAAATTTCAAAAAGAAATTCGATCTCTCAAACCGAGTAAAAAGAAAAAATAATATGCAAAATGAAGAAGTTCCTTCAATTAAAGTAAAAGAAAAAAAAGAGGAACATAGTCTATTGGGAAAAGTTGATGTTTCAAGTGTTTCTCCCAAAGAAGATTTTGTGGATCTTTTAAAAAAAAATTTGGAATTTTCGGAAAAAATTTATATACAAAACATACAAATCAAAAAGAGGATGACACTCATGACGGTAGCTTCCTATCTGCGTATTCTGCTTATTTTGGCGCCGATTATTTTGGGAATCATTTATTTGCCGGCGCTTTTTTCAAAAGTGTGGGATGGCTACCAATCTACTTTAGGAATCAATCAAGAAAATGCTCCCCAAATTCAATCTCTGTTAAATGAATTACCGGATGGTGGACTAAAAAATATTCTTCAATTTATTACCAGAACATAAACGATATGAAAAAGAGGACTAAAATTGTCTGTACCATAGGGCCTGCAAGTGAAAAAAAGGAAATCTTAAAAAAAATGGTGAATGCGGGGATGAATGTTGCACGATTGAATTTTTCGCATGGAACCTATGAGAATCATGCTCTCTTAATGAAAAATATTCGTGAAGTAGAAGCCGAAACAGGAGAGCCCATTGCTATAATGCAGGATTTGCAAGGTCCAAAAATTCGGGTAGGCATACTTCCGGAAGAAGGCTTGGAACTCAAAGAAAAACAAAGCGTAGTATTCAGTACGGGAATTACAGAATATAAAGGGGAGGCTATTCCGGTAGATTATACGGAATTACATGAGCACGTGCGATCAGGAGAGCGAATGCTTCTGAATGATGGAAAGATTGAGGTAAAGATAGAAAAGGTTCTTGAAAATGAAATTCAAACGCGTGTGGTGGTGTCTGGTATGTTAACCTCCCACAAAGGGATCAATGTTCCTGATTCTCATCTTAATATTCGTGCCATGACCGAAAAAGATAAACAGGATGCACGTTTTGGTGTGGAACATGGTGTGGATTATATTGCCCTGTCTTTTGTCATGGGACCAAGTGATATACTCGATCTTCGGTACCTTATTAAAGAGTATGAAAAAGAGTTGGGTTTAAAAGATGAAAAACCAATCCGTATCATTGCAAAAATTGAACGTAATGATGCGGTAAAGAATATTCAAGAAATTATGGAGGTTGTAGATGGCATCATGATAGCCCGAGGAGATTTGGGAATTGAAATTCCAGCTGCAGAAGTTCCTCTTGTTCAAAAAAAACTTGTGGATATTGCACTTGAGCATGGAAAACCGGTAATTGTTGCAACGCAGATGCTTGATTCTATGCAGGAAAACCCGCGTCCAAGTCGTGCGGAAGTTTCTGACGTTGCCAACGCCGTAATAGATCACACGGACGCTGTCATGTTGTCCAACGAAAGTGCCACAGGAAAGTATCCGGTGGAAACGGTTCATACTATGGCAGAAATTATTTATGAAGCAGAAAAATCAGTTTACGATAATCTCCCTTTGCGTGAGTACAAAGAAAAAGAAATGCAAATAGATAATATTATTTCCGGACTTTCACGACTTTTGGCCGAAAAAGTGAATGCCAAGCTTATTTTGGCCGCTTCAATTTCAGGTGAAACGGGAAGGCTTATTAGTAGATACAGACCGGAACTTCCGATAGCCGTTGCCACGGCGGAAGAAAGAGTCCGTCACCAACTTAACCTGTCCTGGGGTGTTATACCATTTATTTTACCAACCTGCAAAAGTATTGAAGAACTGGTGGAAAGATCATTGGTATATCTTAAAAAAAATAAATATGTAAAAGTTGGTGACAATATTATTGTGGTAGCAGGTGAGCCTGTTGGGCAGGCTGGGCATGTAAACCTTCTTGAGGTAAGAGAGGTCTTCTAAAAAATACAATAGGTAGTGAAAAAAAGAAATTTGTGTTATAGTGTGTATAACAAAGATGGATTTTTTTTATGGTAAAAAACAAAAAAACAAAAATGAGAAGAGACAATCGTAATGATGCGTCGGTTTTGTGGTTTAAGGATATTTCTATAAAGGACATTCCGCTTGTGGGAGGAAAAACAGCCTCTTTGGGAGAGATGTACAATAACTTAACTTCAAAAGGAGTAAACATTCCCAATGGATTTGCCGTTACGACGCATGCCTATAGATCTTTCCTCAAACAAAATGATTTGTATAAACAAATAAAAAAGATACTCAAAGATCTTGACGTTACCGATGTCAAAAATCTAAAGTCAAAAGGCGCGCAGGTACGTAAGCTTATTTTGGGGTTTGAACTTCCAAAAACATTGCAGAATGAAATTGGGGACGCTTATGTGGAATTCGCAAAAGCACAGAAGACCAAAAAATTAAGTGTTGCCGTTCGTTCTTCTGCAACGGCAGAGGACCTTTTGGATGCAAGTTTTGCCGGGCAACAGGAGACGTATCTGAATATCGTTGGAAAGAAGATGCTTCTTGACGCTGTAAAAAAATGCATGGCTTCTCTTTTTACCGATAGAGCAATATCCTATAGAGAAAATAAAGGATTTGATCATCTGGATGTATCGTTGTCCGTTGCTGTGCAGCAAATGGTGCGTTCTGACAAAAGTGTGAGTGGTGTGATGTTTACTTTGGACACGGAGTCCGGGTTTCAGGGGGTAACTCTGGTGACTGCGGCGTATGGTTTGGGGGAATATGTAGTACAGGGAATGGTTACACCGGATCAGTTTTATGTTTTTAAAGAAGGTATAAAAAAGAAAAAGAAAGCAATTATTAGTCGTATTCTTGGGAGTAAAGAAATAAAGCTTGTTTATGGAGATAAAACGGCTACAAAACAGGTTAAGGTGCCCATGAAAGAGAGAAATAGCTATGCGGTTTCAGATGAAGATGTCGTACAGTTGGCACTTTGGGGAGAAATAATTGAAAAACATTATGGAAGGCCTCAGGACATAGAGTGGGCCAAAGATGGGATTACACAAAAATTATTTATTGTTCAAGCTCGACCGGAGACGGTTAAAGCAAATACGGTTCATGCCGATTTGGAAACGTATACCCTCAATAAAAAAGGGAAAGAAATCTTACGTGGTATTTCTGTTGGCCAGAGGATTGGTTCTGGAAAAGTTCATGTTATAGAGAGTCCGAAACGGATGAAGGATTTTAAAAAAGGAGAAGTTCTGGTAACAAAAATTACCGACCCGGATTGGGAACCAATTATGCGCCTTGCCTCGGCCATTGTAACAGAGCAAGGAGGCAAAACTTCTCATGCGGCAATTGTAAGTCGTGAGCTGGGAGTTCCCTGCGTGGTGGGCGCAAAAGATGCACGAAAAATTCTCAAGCAAGGGCAAAAAGTAACCGTAAGTTGTGCATCGGGGGACGAGGGTATCATATTTGATGGGCTTCTACCATTTGAATTAAAGCGAACTGCCATTACCAATGTACCAGAAACAAAAACCAAAATCATGATGAATGTTGGAGATCCCGATCATGCTTTTTCCTTGTCTTTTCTTCCAAATGACGGTGTTGGTTTGGCACGTTTAGAATTTATTTTTACCAACTTTATTAGAATTCATCCTTTGGCATTGGTGAACTATGCAAAATTAAAAAACAAAAGCGCGAAAAAGCAAATTGAAAAACTTACCAAAGGATATAAAAAAAAGACGGAATATTGTGTAGACAAACTTGCAGAAGGTGTGGGAAGGATTGCCACCGCTTTTTATCCGAACCCTGTTATTGTAAGAATGAGCGATTTTAAAACCAATGAATATGCTACGCTTATTGGTGGAGCAGAGTTTGAGCCACATGAAGAAAACCCTATGATAGGTTGGCGTGGGGCAAGTAGGTATTACTCAAAAGAGTACAAAAAAGGATTTGAATTGGAATGTAGAGCAATAAAAAAAGCACGGGAAGACTGGGGACTGAAAAATATTGTTGTGATGATCCCATTTTGTA
>Ga0210057_1002344_pt1 | contig 27232 bp, 25 predicted proteins | sample CryGeyCG2114_010_2_FD_183968 | JGI IMG/M metagenome (GOLD analysis project Ga0210057, IMG submission 183968) | Groundwater microbial communities from aquifer - Crystal Geyser CG10_big_fil_rev_8/21/14_0.10 (SPAdes) (version 2) | ecosystem: Environmental > Aquatic > Deep subsurface > Groundwater ...
TGTAAGCACAATTTTGGTTTTTCACCTCCTTTGTATTGTGTGCTCACTGATGGCGCGCAGCACCTTTGTGGAAAAGGCACTGCGCGCCAAAAGCGAACAACTCAAAAGAAAGTAAAAATATATAACATCGTAGAGAGTGTAGGTGAGCGCGACAGGTCGCTGCACAAGTGCAGGGCAGTCACACACACCTTGCTCTCTACATAATTGATTGTTAAAGATCTGCTGATTTGGCGTTTAGAGTCAGCCGCAACAGAAGTAGGAGGATTGTAGCCTATTTTAGCCTTATTGTCAATACTTATAGGTCTACTCATACCTCAAGATTGCTGGTATAATAGGGTTCTTATGTATATTTACGATGGAAACCAGCGAGCACAGGAACTAGAAAAAGGTGTGCAGCGTGAAGTGAAAGCCTTGTTTGAAAAGGGCGTGAACCTAACTATTGCCGCAATTTTGTTCACCGAGGATAGCGGCAGTCGTTTGTATACGCGCCTTAAAGGTGAAGCCGCTGCGCGTTCTGGCATTTCTTACCGCGTGTATGAGTTTTCGCTGATTGATTCAGTCGAGACTGTGCAAGCAAAAATTAATCAGCTTAATGGCGATGACAGTATTACTGGCATCATAATTCAGAAACCATGGCGCAAAACCTGGCAAAAATTACAAGGTAGTACAGCTTCTGCAAAAGAGTATGCCACCTGGTGGACTTCACTCGTTTCAGCACTTTCAGTCCAAAAAGATGTCGACGGACTACATCCCGAGTCATTGGCTGCTATTAAGCATGGCAATTGGCAAGATCAGGGCAGAGTGTTGCCAGCTACCGCCCAAGCAGTTTTAACTATTTTGGACGACTTTTCACAGCAAAACCAAAAACCACTCTCTTCCTATAACATTAGTATTATTGGTAAATCAGATTTGCTTGGAACGCCTTTGTACTTCGAGTTGAAGAGAAGGGGAGTGATGTGTGAATTGCTTGGAAGAACAGAGTTACAGGAAAAAATTGAAGCCGGAGCTGGTTTGACTCAGTCAGATATTATTGTTTCAGCCACAGGAGTTTCTGGACTTATTACAGAAAAATTGTTAGGCGAGGGGACTGCTCTGATTGATGTGGGAGAGCCACAGCCTGATGTCGACTTAGAATCAGTTATTTCATCTGGAAAAGTGAGTTTCATTACGCCAGTTCCTGGGGGAGTTGGCCCACTTACCATTGTGAGTCTGTTGCAGAATGCAGTCTTTTTGGTAAAACACAAAGAGCTATGATAGAGTAAATATACTAATATAATCGTGAGATTATTAAGTGAAAAATCCTCGAAAGAGCGGAAATACAGGGAAAAATTGAAACAAGCAGGAGAGATGCACATGGAACGATCACATTCAATGGAATTAGCGATGGGGTATGCAACCGGTATTATAAACAACCCATATTCTGCCGCAGGATCTATAATTCGTACAACTTTGCATGGTAGTGATGGTAGTCCCTACTCAACTAGTTCAAGTGAGTACACGAAAAGAAAGCCAGAATATGATGATGCAACAGCTACTCAAATGCGTGATAAAAGACCTGTCGCGCAAACTGACGTAGATGAGATTCAGACTGAACGCACCCCTATGACAAGAGCTTCTAGATCTGAGTCTGAAGACGCTGGTGAAATTGTTGATACCAGAACAGGCGATTATGTGAGGTATGAGGGAAGTCTTGCACAGATGGAGTCTGGTCAGATTGGTTGGGCAGTTCCTTGGGAAATTTCATATGATGCAAATGGTCACTATTATATTGATTCTGATGTTGATTTAGAGCCAGCTGAAGGTGGAACACTACAGATGGATATTATTAAATTAGGAAATACTTTTTTTGTTGATAGATTTGATCTTGAGAATGCAGAAAATGCTAAGCACTTCAGCGAAATCTATGCAAAAAATCCTGCCAGATTGACTCCTATATATTCAACTGATGACATGTCTCTTCTCGAGGAAATTGAGGCAAGGGCTGCTGAAATGACTGCTCCACAGCGCGAGCAAGTTGTTACAAAACTTGAAGAGTTGAAGCCCCAGTTCGAAGCAGAAGCTTCCGATGAAAAAGAAACACTATTTGCTCGCATGCTTGCTATTTTTGTTGGCAAGGGTGATGAGTAGCTGAAGGGGAGTGTCGTCAATAATTAGATTGAAAATTTTTAATAAGGTGTGATACAATACACCTCTAGTAATTAATATATATGCAGAATCGTGAAGCGTCCTGAATTTGCTCACGAATACCTGCATCCCTTAAGAAAGGGGAACAAAGGACAGATATGAATACAAATTTCGCTGACCTACCAAACAAAGCTCCAGACTACGACCTTCGAGATCTTCTCGAAGCCGGATGTCATTTTGGACATCAAAAAGCAAAGTGGAACCCTCACATGGCTGAGTGGATCTATATGGAAAAAGATGGCGTGCACATCTTTGATTTAGCAAAAACTGCTGCACAACTTCAATTAGCATATAACTTCGCTTACGACTTAGGTGCAAAAGGTAAGACCGTTGTTATGGTCGGAACCAAACGCCAAGCACGTGAGATTGTCTCAGGTGCTGCAAAACAAGCTGGTGTAAGTTATATCGTTTCTCGATGGCTCGGTGGATTCTTAACCAACTGGGAACAAGTTAAGCAATCAATAAAGAAAATGAATGAGATCGAAACCGGTCTTAAAAATGGTAAGTACGATGGCTATACCAAATTTGAACGTGTTCAGCTTGAAAAAGAGCAGAACAAGCTTGAGAGATTTTTCCTTGGTGTAAAAGATGTTAAATCAACTCCTGATTGTGTGTTTGTTGTTGATCCAAAGAGAGAAATAATTGCTATTACTGAAGCTCGCGCTGAAGGAGTACCAGTTGTTGCTTTAATCGACTCGAATGCAGATCCAGATTTAGTTGACCTTCCAATTCCAGCTAACGACGACGCTGTGAAGTCAATTCGCTTCATCGTTGATCAATTTGCTGCTGGTTACATGGCAGGAAAAGCTGCTAAGTAAGCTGCTCGTATAAATTCAAGTTAATAGAAAGAAAACTATGTCATACTCAGTTTCAGATGTTAAGAAACTTCGTGAAGAAACCGGTGCTGGAATGATGGACTGTAAAAAGGCCCTCGATTCTTCAAATGGTGATTACGAAGCTGCAAAAGAAATAGTTCGTCAAAAAGGACTTGCTCGGGCAGAAAAGAAAGCTGATCGCGAAACAAAAGAAGGGTACATTTCAAGTTATGTACACGCAACAGGTAAGACCGCATCTATGGTCGAACTCCTGTGCGAAACAGACTTTGTTGCTCGCAATGACGAATTTCAAGCCATGGCTAAAGGTTTGGCAATGCAGGTTGTTGCTATGTCGCCAGAAACTGTTGAAGAGCTTCTCTCACAAGATTACATCAAAGATCCTTCAATGACGGTTGAAGAAGTTGTTAAAGGTCTTTCAGGAAAAATTGGTGAAAAGTTTGTTGTAAACAGATTTGTGAAATACGTTGTTGGTGAGTAATCGCTTATTGTTTCAAATTGAACTAGAAAAGCCAGGCAAGATGCCTGGCTTTTTAGTGGTGGGTATAGCGTTGCATAGAAACGCAAAACACCCGCCATTGCTGACGGGTGTTTCAACTATTTCTCACCGATATTCAATTTTGTGGCCAGCCTAGAAATTCTGCTGGCTCTTCGACCTCCCAGTGCAGGACATTATTGGGCATCAGCACGTATGAATCAGGGTTCCTGATGCCTACTGCTGTGGCGAATTCTTGGTAGGTGCCAAACCCATATGCCTGGGCAAGGTCGCATAAGGTATCACCTTCCACAATTGTGATACTCATCCAATTTCTCCGGGGGTTTTGAATTCCCAGTTGGATGTTGCTCGGTATCCCTGGTGCGTCTGGAATGAGCACTGAGGCTAGTTCCGAGTTGTTTGCAAATTCTGGGAGACCTGTGTCTGTATATGCCAGATTGCCGGCATTAAACCGAACTAGGGCTTCCACTACAATCTCAGGTTCGTATGGCGTGTAGCCAGCTATCATTTCAGCTACACTCAACAAGTTTTCACCAGGACGTAGGTAATACGTCCTTGGGTGATATGAGGCCAACATATCTATGGTGAATGTTGGCGTTGGTGGAACATTTGTTACCGGCGCAGCATTAAGCTGCGCTACTGGTTCAGCTTCGTTAGCGGTGCATGCTACTGTGAGCACGATCGCCATGCTGAGAACAAAAACTAAAAATCTTGATTTGTTCATTTGAAATCCTCCGACTTCATGGGTAGCGTGGGGTGAGAAAAGTTGTTAAAGGTGTGCTATTCCTTCAGATTAGATAAAAATACCTAACTGAAAAAATAATGACATTCCATTATAGACTATTTTAAGCCTTTTGTAAATTATTATAAGATAAAATATATCTTTCTAGAGTATAATCATCCCATCGCCAAAAGAATAAAATCTATACTCATTTTTGATAGCATAAGTGTATGCACGGCCAATAAGTGACTCGCAAAATTTTGTGAATAATTCATCAGAGTTGGGTTGGCTCACAAATGCAGAGACCAGCATTAGTAAGGTTGATTTAGGTAAGTGAAAGTTCGTGATTAGAGTATCAACACAAACAAATTTGTATGGTGGATAGATGTAGATATCGGTATCGGCAATCTGTGGTGTAATTGTAAATTCACCTTCTGAATTTAGAGAAGAACACGACTCCAAAACGCGATTTGAAGTAGTGCCTACAGCAATAACTCGATTACCATTATCTTTCGCTTTTTGAACTGCCGCAGCAGTTTCAGCCGGAAGTTCAAACCATTCACTGTGCATGTGATGTTCAGTAATATTTTCTGTTTTTACCGGTAGAAAAGTGCCCAAGCCGACATGTAGGGTAACTTCAACAATGTGAATGCCGTGTTTTTTTAAGTTTTCATCCAGCTTTTTGGTAAAGTGGAGCCCAGCGGTTGGCGCTGCTGCAGAGCCATCAAACTTGGCGTAAATGGTCTGATATTGTTCTCTAAAAACATTTTCATCAGTGTGAGCCTCAGCAATATAAGGGGGCAGGGGAGTAATTCCAATGCGAGTGAGTTCAGCGATAAATTCTGGTCCAGCCATATTAAATTCAACCGTGCGGGTGTAGGCATCTTCACAAATGCCTGTACAGGTAGCTTGGAGTACATCACTAAAAATACCTTTTTGATCAACTTTGAGTCCCGGTTTACTCAGACATTCCCAAGTTTCAACGGTAGCTGTATGAGAGATTTTTTTAACAAGAAGAAGCTCAAGTTTGCCGCCAGTGTCTTTTTTACCAACAATGCGGGCAGGAATTACTTTGGTGTTATTGCGAACAATTACATCGCCAGGGTTTAAGTACACTCCTAGGTTGTAGAAATAATCGTCTTTGATTTCTCCTGTGGTGCGATCAACAACAAGCAGGCGACTGCTATCGCGAGGTTCCGCCGGGTACTTTGCGATGCGTTCTGGTGGCAGGTAATAGTCGAAGTCGTTGAGAGTGAGTTTCATGACGCATATTGTACAGGATGAAGGTTTTCGCTTCATCTACTATCGTCAGGCTGAATCAAAAACCTTCATCACTGTTACTGGTATAATAGTCCCTATGGCAAATAAAGAATTTAGTTTCAAATTACTCAAAACCAAAGGCAAAATGCGTGCGGGCACGATGACCACACCTCATGGAGTGGTGCAGACTCCTATTTTTATGCCAGTTGGCACCGTGGGTTCAGTCAAAGCACTTGATTCAGCCGATGTTAAAAATACCCAAGCACATATAATTTTAGGAAATACCTACCATTTGTATTTACGTCCGGGAATGCAGACGATGCAAGAGATGGGAGGTCTCCATGCTTTTATGCAGTGGGACAAACCTATTTTGACCGACTCAGGTGGGTTTCAGGTACTGTCTTTAGGTGATGCTATTGCTCATAAACAAGATGGTTCATCACAAAAAAGTGGTCCAAGTGTAAAGATTAGTGATGATGGCGTTGAGTTCAGGTCACATCTGGATGGTTCTAAGCATACATTTACTCCTGAAAAATCAATTCAAATTCAGCGTGAAATTGGTTCTGACATTATGATGGCCTTTGATGAAGCGCTTCCAGATAGTAAACCGCACGAATACGCAGTCGATTCACTTGCAAAAACAAACAGATGGGCGACTGCCTGCTATGAGTACTGGGAAAAACATGATCGCAGAAGTGTCTATGGTACCTACCAATCTCTTTTTGGCATTATCCAAGGGGGACTTTTTGAAGATCTACGTCGAGAAGCAGTAGAACATATTGTCAGTCTCGATTTTGATGGAGTTGCTTTGGGTGGTGAAACTGTTGGCTATGACCTTGATGGCACGCGTCGCGTGATGGAGTGGATTGAACCACTGATGCCGAAGGAAAAACCTCGCTATGCCATGGGTATGGGTATGAATCCTATTGATTTAGTCGATGGTGTTAAGATGGGATTCGATATGTTTGATTGTGTCGCTCCAGCCAGGCTGGCGCGCAATGGTTCACTGTATGTAGGTTCACTTGAAATTGAAAATGGTGAACCAGTATTCCAGTCCGAATTCAAAAATGGACGTATGTCGATTGGTGCGGCGGCGTACACAACTGATTCTGGTCTGATTCAAGAAGGATGCGATTGTGAAACATGTAAAGCTGGATATACCCGTGGCTATCTGCGTCATTTGTACAAAACGAAAGAACTTTCATACTTCAGATTAGCAACGCAACATAACCTACGCTTCATGATTCGGCTGACAGAGCAGCTGCGAAGTTATATACTAGAACAATAATAGAAACACTTAAGAAGTATTTTTTATGGCCACACCTGCCCGGAAGCCACTAACATCTCGAAGATCTGCTGCGAAGACCACTCCAAGAAGTCGTCGAGCTGCAGCATCAACCACAGCTACACGACGAACAGTAAAGAAGTCGACTTCGACAGCGAAGTCTGTGCGTAGTGGGTCACGTCGCTTAAGCAGTGCCGCTAAGAAAAGCGTCACTTCTACGAGTGCTAAGTCTACTAAAACGGGATCAAAATCTCAGGCGAAAACTAAAGTTACTAGGACTCGACGCACGTCGAATACACGTTCGAAATCGAGTAGTAAAACACCAGTGTTTATTAGTATGCTACGTGGAGTTGTCTTTTCGCTTTTAGGCGTGATTTTTATTTTTTGTATCGTTTGGAATTTCATACTACCTTCGGTACTTTTCAGTTTGATTGGAACAAGAAATATTTTGTACGTTTCAGATAATATAGACTCATTAAAGGGCAAAATTATCTTCGCACATTTTGACAAAGATCCAAAACATACTACGGCATATCTCATTGACGGCAGTGAGGAAGTTGAAGTCCCGAATGGATATGGCAAATATGCTGTTGGTGCAGTGCCATCCCTCCTTCGAATGGAACAACAAAGTGATGAAACTATGCGATCAATTATGAGTCGTATATTTGAAATTCCGATTGATCAAATTGTGATGTCTGAACCGCTCACAGTAGATACTGCAACAGACAGCGACATGCCTTTCTCCAGCTCAGTAGCGAGTGAGCTCAGAGCCATTGCACTGAGAACGGCACTCCGTCATCCTTCACATGCACTTACTATTTTAAGCTTAAGTTTTATGGCTCACACGACTGAAAATATTCAGAGTTTAGATTCATATGAAGACACGAGTAGTTTTTTTGAGACGTCATCCCTAGAGCTTTCACCAGAAGAAAAGTCATGTTCGATAGCCGTAATTAATACTACAGGGAAGCGAAATTTAGCTCGTGATACGGCGCATCTGCTCGAGCAAAATGGAGTGTATGTGGTGAGAGAGGATAGTGTTTCTCAAGTTGAAGATGTTACGCATCTTCAGGTTACACCAGATTTGAAATCAGAGTGTGAAGCTTTGTACACTAAACTTGCGCCATTTTTTCCAGAAACCAGCATACGTGAGCCGCAGACCACAGAAACCAAGCGCTACAGAGCAGACATAGTGATTTTGCTTGGAAATGATGTGGCAGTTTCAACCACAGAATAACAACTGAGTTGTTGTGCAACTCAAAAACTATTGAGATCAGACTGAGATTAGTGATTTCTAATTACGTCTTCAGTATTGAATTCGTCAAGGTTTTTTTCGCTGTCGGTATCTGTTTCAACAATTTCGACTGGGATATTTTCCTCGAGAGTTAATGTATCATCAAAGTCAGTATCGTCATTTAAACTACTTAAAGCAATTTTATTTGGTGGGAATGAGTGTGTAAGCGCATTTTGTTTTGAACGTTCTTCTTCACGAATGTACACCTCGCATGCTTTTCTGCAAGCTGAGCGGACAGCGCAAGAGTAGATGTTTCCTGTGTTGATAAGTTTTGTTAGTCTGAATGAAAGATCTTCAGGTAATGCACCAATATAGGCGTTATCGACCATGATCGAAATGTAGCGGTTTTTGATGACAAGTTTGCATGATTTACCTACGGAGAGATTATCGAGCGTTTCCTTGCCTGCTAGGCGCGTAAGTTCAACAGTTTTTGTTTTACCAGGTTCTTCAATAAAGTGCTGTGAAACAAAGGCTGGAGAAATAGTTTGTTTATTTTTAATTCTCTCGAGTTGTTTCTTAGCAATCTTATTATTTCTATCAAGATCGAGTGATTGTTTAAATTGTTTGGTGGCTAAACGTGTTTTTCCGAGTTGGAGGTAGGCAACACCCAAACGGTTGTAGGCGTTGGTGTCTTTAGGGTCGATTGTAATGAGAGATAGGTTTGTCTCAATTGCTGTTTCCCAGAGGCCTTCTTTAGCATTTTTGATAGCTTTTAGTCTTAGGGCTGCTTGCGTGTTCATCTCAAACTTTCTTCCAAATTACCTGGTGTTTTTAGATGTAGATTTCGGATGTAGATTGTAGCAAAAAATATTTAAATAACAAATGCCAATTTTCTACTTCCCTCGAGGCTGAAACAGTATACACAGAATAGTTGATTTAGGCTACACCTTTCGTCAGGGCCTGCGGTATAATAACTTCACCACACAGGAGATATACACACACAATAATAGCGATTCAGAAAGGTTCTATGTCTGGTCATAGCAAGTGGAATAACATCAAGAATAGAAAAGGTGCGCAAGACATTGCTCGAGCAAAAGCCTTTGGGGAGGTTGCAAAATTAATTCGTATTGCAGTTAAGGAAGGATCTTCTGACGATCCAAAATTTAATCCAGGATTGCGATTTGCCCTCGATAAAGCTCGAGTAGCAAACATGCCCAAAGACAAAATTCAGAAGGCAATCGAACGTGGCATGGGTAAATCAGCCACTGGTGCAACTATCCAAGAAATAGCCTATGAAGGGTTTGGTCCCGGCGGAGTTGCCATAATTGCTGTGGCGCATACCGATAACGTGAACCGTACTGCTGGCGAAATTAAATTTGCATTCTCTCGCAACAGTGGCTCATTGGGGAGTCCTGGAAGTGCCATGTATATGTTTCAGAGAGCTCAAGACGGTGGCTACGAAGCTACCATGAACATTGACGTTGAAGATGAAGAAGTTAAGCAGCAGCTAAAAAAACTGATTGATGCTATCCGAGAAATGGATGACATTGAAGATGTATACTTTGCTACTGATGCTATTGAAAATGACAGTGAAGAGTAATGCTCACATCTGCTATAAGTAACATGAGGCCCAGCGTATGAGAAGACGAGAAAAATTTGTGATTGCTGCAATTTTGCTGAGTTTTGGCTTGCTTGGTGTGCAAGTGACTGCATTGGACTTTAGATATTGGGCAGTATTGGCATTTTTTGTTGTTACCTATCTTGTGAGTTCATGGGCATTACACGATGATTTGCAGCCACACGAGCGGCTTACAATCGTGCCATTTCCGGCTTTATATGCTGTCTCTGTTAGTCTCTTTTACTTTTTACTTCCACCTAACGTTTTGTCCCGTATATTACTGTTAGTATTTTTTGGCGTTGGTATGTACGCAATCTATCTTACGGCCAACATTTTTTCGGTTGCAAAGGGACGAACAATCCAGTTAGTGCACGCAGCCCAGGCAATTTCGCTGATTGTGACCCTAGTAACCTCATTATTGCTGAGTAACACTGTTTTTTCTCTCAAGTTTCCGTTTTTTTTGAATGGCTTGTTTATTGGTGTGTTGCATTTTCCTTTGATTTTCACTTCGCTGTGGTCGGTAAACCTCGAGCAAAAGATTCAAAAAGAGACTCTGCAGTTGTCAACAGTGTTAGCGCTTATTCTTGCTGAAGTTGGGGTAATTATCTCATTTTTCCCGTTGTCAGTCTGGTACGATGCGTTGTTTGTTATGTCCTTGCTCTATATTGGTGTAGGAATACTTCAAGCAGCGCTTAAAGGACGTCTTTTTACTCGTACGCTGACAGAATATAGCCTGGTAGCACTGTTTATAGCCTTAGTTTTCGCTTTCGTTGTACCGCTTAAGTAATTTTTTTTCACAAAAATTGTCACTATTTATTCATTTTTTTGGCATTTTTCTTTGCCTGGAGTCCAGGCGGGAAATGTACGGGTAAGAGCAGAGGAGTAGTGAAAATCTGTTCTTGAGGTATACAAGGTGACAGTAATGCAACTTTTAATAGCTAAATACCAAGCAAAAATAATAGATAAATATAAAATTAGACATAAAAAATCGATAAATACCATAAAATATATTAAAAAAATCAGTGGAGAAGTGAGCAAAAAAAGATTTCAGTTAGCCTGGAAGAATGGGGAAGTGATATAGTTTGATACACTTTGATATGTACGAGCGTGAAACATGTGAAATTATAGGACTTATCATGTGGATAACTTTAAAAACTATAGGACATTATTGAGTTTGTACCAGGCTAAATATATACTTATACACAGCCATATCGTGTAACAGAAGTGGTGTATATGCAAGAATAACTAAACAGGCATACTAGCCTGGTGCTCCTCTGGGGAGACCTCAGGTGCCTGCAAGAATAAAGAAAACCCGAAGCGGTGTTTGGTGAGACACCGGAATTGAGGCATTTAGGGCAATCTACCTAGAGGTAGCAAGAGTGTGAAATGGGGATACTTTTGAATAAAAAGGTACACATACATTATTACTTTGTAACATACTGTGCGGCAGTGAGAGAGGAAACCCCTCTTTTGAGAGACCCCCATATTGCCCAATATTTGTTATGTCGCACAATATAACTTTTACGACGTAAGGCTAATTGTACTTGAGACAGCTCGTTTGCAAATTGCATTTTTCACTTTTTTATTTCTATGCCCTGACTCTCTAATTGTTTTTATTTTTATTCTTTTTTATCTTTTTTGCCTGAGTTCTCCCTCGGTCTTGGCTAGGTCAATTTTGGCTATTTGGCAGGATTGGCCTGCTTCACCACAGTGCTTCTGCTCGTCCGTAAATATTGTGCGACATAAAAATAATATATTGAGGTCTCTTTGGAGTGGGGAGGTATTGGAGTGCAGAAATGTGTGAGCTAAACCTAGTGCGTGGGGTTATAAGCGTGTGGTTGCTATCTAAAAATGCCCGTACACCAGGCTAAAAGGCTCTAGGAGCCTCAAAATCGGCTTTTTAATTAGTAGGTGACTTACTCATCATTCGAAATGCCGATTGTAGTGGCAATATGTGCTTAACAAGTCCAAAATACCTATTTCTGTCGTAAAACATTGTGAAGTATGAGTCAAAGCTGTATAGTGACTGTACTATGGGAATCCCAACACAACCGCATGCATGCATGGTCGTCTTTTTAGAACACTTAGAAGTTGAACGTAATGTTTCAAAATTAACGCTGCGTAACTATGGGCATTACCTCCGTCGTTTTGCTGACTGGTTAAAGGAGTATGGAGTTACCGACATTACTAAGGTTGACCAAGATGCTGTTCGTGAATATCGTATGTACCTCTCTCGGTATGAAGATGACAAAGGGAGAACTCTTTCTAAGAAAACGCAAGGGTATTACATCATTGCCCTCAGGTCGATGCTGAAGTGGCTAGTCAAGAACGATGTGCCAGTTCTCCACCCAGAAAAGATTGATTTACCCAAGTCTGAGTCACAGCACATGAAGTTTTTAAATATTGAAAAGATCGAAAAGCTCTTGGCCCAGCCTTTGCTCTCGAGTAAAACAGGCCTGAGAGACCGGGCAATTCTTGAGGTTTTGTTCTCAACAGGGTTGCGTGTAAGTGAGCTCATTTCTCTTAATCGAGACCAGATTGACATTAAATCCAGAGAATTTGGTGTGATTGGAAAAGGTCGCAGACCTCGAGTAGTTTTCTTAAGTGATAGAGCAGCAGATTGGTTGGATAGATGGCTTGCTTCTCGAGAAGATCAGTGGCGGCCAGTCTTTGTGCGTTTTGCAGGCAAGAAACCTGAATTACTTGACTCAGGTGAAGAAATGCGCCTCACCACTCGAAGTGTGCAGCGCATAGTCGACAAGTATTGCCGCAAGGCTCACTTGCCTATCAAGATTAGTCCGCATGGTATTCGACACAGCTTTGCAACTGACTTGCTTTCGAATGGAGCAGGGCTCCGAGACGTTCAGGAGATGTTGGGGCATAAGAATATCTCCACTACTCAAATTTACACGCATGTTACTCGCCCACAACTTAAAAAAACGCATCGTGAGCACCACACCGATTTGTAGTGTCTTTCGATCACATTCCATACTCTTTTAACTATTATTATACTTTTTGATATATTAATATAACTTATTTACCCTCCCCTTCTCTGACTATATCTGGAAAATACAAATAATACTATTTTTATACGTAAAATCAAATAATATTTTATAGCATCAAAAGGGTAATTAATGTATTCAAGTACATCATTTTTATGCGTGTGTATCTGGAACGTGTGTTATTTAACCGTTTTTGAGAGCAATTACTTGACCTGTGGGAACTCAGAGACCTCATTTTGACGTTCTGAGAGGAGTTTTAGGGCTAGTTCTCTGCCCGACTGGGTTACAAAATAGGTTGGAAGGTCGCGGGAAAGGTTATCAAGGTAGGTTTGTGGGGTTGCTATGCCCTTTCTATAGATATCTTGCCAAAAATTTGCCTGAGTAAACGACCACAAATGGTCTAAATCGACTAAAGCTCGTACTTCAGCAGGTATAGAATTTCCCTGGGCAGCGACTTTTTCAGGTTGATCGTGGAACCGTACTGCTTTAAGAATAAGGTTAATTTCGTCGGCTGAAAGTGAAAGCTCATCTGCGTGCGACTGAAGAATTTCAGTGGCAAGTGCAACACCTTCAACAGCATGTTTTTCTTTAGGTCCCATGGCTGATTTTGTGAGTGCTAAACCGCTGACACCTAAGCTTGCGGCAACCTCAAATTCAGTGAGTTTGCTCCACCCACTATCATGCAAAATGAGAGCCAGTGTGACAACTTTTTTATTGATATTTGACAGTCCAAGTTCAGCAGAAATAGCAGTACAAATACTGTCGATATAGGTACAACAAGTGGCAGTATGGACATCCGTTGTGCGGGCATGCAAATGTGGTAAAACAGCTTTGAAAAAATCTTGGTACTCTGTGGGAACTAATTGTAGATACTCGTCATTCCATGGAATTGAGAGCAGAAAATGCTGCTCTGAAAGTGGCAATTGTGAGTCGTCTGGATAGACTAAAGTGAGATATTCTGGAACGATGATGTCTGGGTGGTTAGAAAATGAAAGTGTGGTAAACTTCATGGTTGGATGTGGACCTGAGGGGATTTGAACCCCTGACCTCCTGTATGCCATACAGGCGCGCTAGCCAACTGCGCCACAGGCCCAAACGTAATTGTTAACAAAGTCTTAGTATATCATCCACCTTGAGGAAATTATAGAGGAAAGAAGTTGTTTTATGGCTATGGGACACTAGCAGAGTAATGATTAGACTGCTAAAATATGACCTTGTTCGTTTTCCTCTATATATCAATCTAAATAGGTGCATTGGCTATGCGTAGCTGGTGTGTATCCTCCTCACCACTTACCTCAAGAATAGTTATGTAGTAACGACTTAGAATGTTCATTATAAGCTCCTTGCTTGAGTATGAGATTTTTCAGCTGTACTGCAGGTGTAATCGTAAAAAAATGAGGCGCCCTACTCTCTTTCGGACACCTCACTGAATTTTTTGTTTTTGCGTGTGCTTTTGTACCTTAGTCCTCGTCGTCTCCCTCAACTTTTTTGAAGGTTAGGGCCACTGCGACGACTTCATCAGTCTTCTTGAGTCGCATTAAAATGACACCTTGTGTTGGGCGAGTTAAGATTGGAATAGACTTCTTTGTAAGTGGCAGTTTTATGGTTTGGCCTTCTTTGGTAGTGATCACAACTTCTTTGTGATCAGCTGCAATTACTTTTCGAGCGCTGGCAACTTTGCCGGTTTTCTTGGTGATTTCTGCAACTTTTACACCCATGCCTGAACGCTTCTGAACTGGGTATTGATCGAGGTTAGTTCGCTTACCCATTCCGTTCTTGGTAATAAGCAAAAGCTGACGTTCAGTAGCCGATTTAAGCAGGTCTTCTGAGGCACTGAGTACTTCAAATCCGACCACGTAATCTTCTTTCTTCAACGTAATGCCTTTGACACCTTTTGTGTCCCGATTTGAGCTTTTAACTTCGGTCTCTGAGAAGCGAATTGACTTGCCTTCGTGGGTGATCATCATGATTTCATCTTCACCTGAAGTGAGTCTGCCGTGAACAAGAATGTCACTATCATTAAGTGTGATAGCGATAATACCGTTCTGACGAATGTTGTCATAGAGTTTGACTGCGGTCTTCTTAATTAAACCTTTTTCAGTGGCAAGACAGATAAATTTTTCTGCATCTTTTTCAGGATCGACAACTAGGATAGATTGCACACGTTCATCATGTTGCAAGTTAATAAGGTTTACCATTGCGGTGCCCTTTGCCTGACGTGATGACTCTGGAATCTCGTAACCACGAAGTTTGAAGACGCGTCCCTGGTTTGTAAACACCAATAAGTTATCGTGAGTGTTGATGGTGAGCAAGGTGCTGACCATGTCTTCTGCTTTCATCTTGACGCCGATGCTGCCTTTTCCACCTCGTGATTGCGTGCGGAAAGCTGCTGGGTTAAGACGCTTGATGTAGCCGGTCTCAGTAAGGGTGATGACAGCTTCTTCATTTGGAACGAGGTCTTCTTCACTGAACTCGCCAACTTTGCCCTTGATGAGCTTGGTGCGGCGTTCGTCTCCGTAGAGCGTGATAAGTTCTGCTGTTTCATCTTTAATAACAGCCAGGATGTGTGCTGGTTCTGAAAGTAAGGTAATAAGCGTTTCGAGTGTTTTCTTGACTTCTGCGTACTCTTCTTCGATTTTTTTGCGTTCGAGGGCGGCGAGCCGCTTGAGTTGCATATCAAGGATTGCGGTCGCCTGAATATGTGAGAGGCCGAATTTCTTCATTAAGGCCTCGCGAGCTGCATCGGTGTCGGGAGATTTGCGGATAATGGCGACAACGTCATCAAGATTTCCCAGGGCAATGAGCAAGCCTTCCAAGATGTGAGCGCGGTCACGAGCTTGAATAAGTTCTTGCTGACTGCGGCGGACCACGATAAGTTGGCGGTGAGCAATGTATTCCATTAGGATTTGGCGAATATTTAAGAGTTGTGGGGTTCCCTCACTGGTCAGAGCCACCATATTCATAGAGAAACTGGTTTGGAGTTCAGAGTACTTGAAGAGCTTGTTCAGCACAACCTTTGGCCTGGCATCTCGTTTAAGGTCGATGGTAACCTGCATACCGTTACGGTCAGAGTCGTCATTGAGGTCGCGGATGCCGTTTACTTTTTTGTCACGAGCTAGTTGGGCAATTTTTTGGAGTAAGCGAGCTTTGTTAACCTGGTAAGGTAGTTCAGTCACAATAATTTGGAAGCCACCCTTTTTAGTTTCTTCGATTGCAGCTTTAGCGCGGATAACGACACGACCTTTTCCGGTTTTGTAACCTTCTTTTATGGCGTTGAAATCATAAATGATACCGCCGGTTGGGAAGTCTGGACCATTGATGTGCTCCATGATGTTGTCGATGGTGGTGTCGGTTTGGAAGTTTCCAGCAAGTTCTTTTGGATCAGTGGTAAGCAGCACGTCAATTTGCGCATGCATGGTTTTAATTTCATCAGCAACGTTGTCACCTTTTTTAGATGCCCCTCGGTCAGGTAAACTAAAGGTATTTCCCTCTGGTCGAGCGGATTCACCGCTGACAATCATAGCAGTAATGGCGTTACAGACTTCAACTAAGTTATGTGGTGGAATTTTTGTTGCCATACCTACAGCAATTCCTTCTGCACCCATAAGGAGCAAGTTTGGAAGTTTTGCCGGAAGGACTGATGGTTCTTGAAGTGAACCGTCAAAGTTATCAATAAAAGGAACGGTGTTTTTGTCGATGTCGACCAAGAGTTCTTGCGAAATTTTAGCCATGCGAGCCTCGGTGTAACGCATTGCAGCTGGGCTATCTCCGTCGACGGAACCGAAGTTACCTTGGCCATCAATTAATTCATAGCGCATGCTAAAGTCTTGAGCCAAACGGACCATGGCCATATACACGGACGAGTCACCATGTGGGTGATATTTACCGAGGACGTCTCCAACAATACGAGCTGATTTTTTGTAGCCACTTTTGTGGTTAATGCCACTTTTATGCATTGAGTAAAGAATACGGCGGTGGACTGGTTTAAGACCGTCACGCACGTCAGGAAGCGCACGAGAGACGATGACACTCATGGCGTAGTCGAGGTAACTCTTTTCCATTTCCGATTTAATGGAAATGTACTTCATGCGGCCAAAACGAGTTTCTTCGATGGTGCCGATTAATGCTTCAGCTTCGGTTTCGAGGTGTTCTTCAGCAACTGCCTCTGCCATTGTTTCTACTGGCTTTGTTTCAGCTTCCTCTGCTTTTGCAGCATCTGTCACTTCGTTTTCTGGTTGCTTGTTGTTTTCGTCTGTCATAGTTGTCGTGTTTTCTAGTAGGTCTTCTCTCCTCTGCGTGCTTTAGGCCACTGCTTTTTCAATAGCTGGTGCAATTTCCTTTTTACGAGACATTTTTGGGCCGATGTCGATCATGTTGTCGCTCACGGTGCCCCCAAATGCCTTCTGGGCAACGCTGGCTTCAGCTTCACCAAGAATAAGTAGTTTAGTGTTAACTTTCAATATATCGGTAATGGCGACAAACAGGAGTTCAACGCCAAGTTCTGCTTTGACTGTCTGCATGGCAGCAAGGAGTGAGGCTTTTTTCTCGGTGAGGATCATGTCTTGTTCCACTGTTTCGAGCTGGTCAATCATGGTTTTTTTGCTGAACTCAAAGACTTTGTAGTCGTTTTTAACGATTTCTATGTCTGAAAGTTGTGAAACGTCCGATTTTGCTTTGAATATTTCTAGGGTGAAGGCCTCGACGTCCCCAATTTCTGCGATTTGAGCTAGTTCTGCGCCATATTCTTTGTCTTTTTGAGTTGTAGTAGCGCTTTTGTAGCCAACTGTGTCGGACAAAATGGCTGCCAACATGAGTGAGGCAATTGTTTTTGAAGGGACTACATTCTTAATTTTCATCATGTGATACACGATTGTTGAGGTTGAGCCCCAAGGACGGAAGACCAAACAAATGGGTCCGTTAAAGTTAATGTTTGCTTTGTGATGGTCCACGATGTTAACAATTTGATCTGGATTAATGCCAGCTAAACGTTGCACTTCTTCGTTGTGGTCGACCAGCACAATTTTGTCTTCTGGAGCAATATCTGCTGCTGTGATTTGTTGTGGTGCCGCAATGCCAAATTTTTCAAACAAAAATGTCGTCTCTGGGTTGAGTGGATCGGCAATGACTGCCACGGAATTCTCGTGCTCAGCGTGTGCTGGTGAGCTTTCGTGCAAATAAGCAAGCGCCATAGCTGCTACAACTGCGTCTGTGTCTGGTTTTTGATGTCCGATGATGTATGTTTTTGGCATGAAGGATGTTTCCTGTACCTGGTACTCTGTTTCTAAATATCAATATTTGCCAGCTTAGCATGTGTCTGGATAAACTTCTTACGTGGCGCAACGTCGTCACCCATTAAGGTGCTGAAGGTTGTGTCTGCTTTATCTGCGTCGGCAATAGTGACGCGTTTAAGCATGCGTTTTTCTGGGTTCATGGTGGTTTCCCAGAGTTGTTCTGGGTTCATTTCTCCCAAACCTTTGTAGCGTTGGACACCAATGTTTGCATTTGCGCTGTCGGCGCGGATGCCGGTGATGACTTTGTCGCGCTCTTCTTCACTGTAGACGTATTCTTCATTTTTTCCCCATGAGATCTTGAAAAGTGGTGGCATAGCAATGTAGAGGTAGCCTTGTTCGACTACTTCTGGAAGATGGCGGAAGAAAAAAGTTAGTCCGAGCGTGGTGATATGTTCTCCATCGACGTCAGCGTCATTCATAAGAATAATGCGATGGTAGCGGAGTTTTTCTGGGTCGAATGTTTCACCAATACCGGCGCCAAGAGCGATAACTAAGTTTTTGACTTCTTCTGAAGCCACAATTTTATCGAGGCGAGCACGCTCTGTGTTAAGAATTTTTCCACGCAGTGGGAAAATAGCCTGAAATTTGCGGTCTCTTCCCTGCTTTGCTGAACCGCCTGCAGAGTCACCCTCTACGATGTAAATTTCACTATCTGCTGGGTTTTTGCTCTGACAGTCAGCTAGTTTTCCTGGGAGTGAACTACCTTCAAACACACCTTTTCGAATAACGGCATCTTTAGCGGCACGAGCTGCCATGCGAGCTCGGGCAGAAAGCATGATTTTATCGATAATGGCTTTTCCAGCTTTGGGATCTTCTTCGAGGAACGTATCGAGTCCATCTTTAAAGACTTGGTAGACAGCCGACTGGGCTTCGCTATTGTTTAGTTTAGTTTTGGTTTGTGATTCAAATTGAAGGTCGTTCGACGGCATTTTAACGAAAATAACTGCTGAAACACCTTCTTTCATGTCTTCACTGGTGAAACTTTCTTTTTCTTTAAGCAAGTTATGGTCTTTGGCGTACTTACGGAGTACATTTCCCAAAGCTAAGGTGAAGCCATTTACATGAGCACCACCATCTGGTGTGTGAATAACGTTAACGTAGGATTCTACTCTTTCTTTGTATGAGTCGTTGTATTGTAGGGCGACTTCGACACCAATTTTTTTGCCGGTTGTGTCGTCGGTCCATACTCCTTCGGTGTACATAACTTTGTGAAGTGGCTTTTTGGTCATGTTGATATGTTCAACCAGACTGCGGATACCGCCTTCAAAGTAGTAGTGTTCTTCTGAGTTTTCGATGGTGTCAACTAATTGGAAATAAATACCTGCCATAAGATAGGCGCGGTCTTTAATGACGCTAACAAGAGTTTTATGACTGAATGCTGTTGTTGAAAAAATAGAGCTATCAGGAATAAACTGCAGAAGTGTTCCGGTATCGTAAGTCACAAACTTTTCAGTTTGAAGTGGGAACATGTCTTTAACTTGTTTTTCAGTTAGTTTTCGAACTGCCTCATGTGGAATTCCTCGAGTATAGCTTTGATAGTAGTAAGCTTTGTCACGTTTGACGATGACTTGTACTAAGTTAGAAAGTGCGTTAACAGCAGAAGATCCCACACCATGCAAACCACCACTAGCTTGGTAGGCTGTTTCTTCAAACTTTCCACCGGCATGCAGTTTGGTCATAACTACTTGTAGTGCTGAAACTCCTGAAGCATGCATATCAACAGGGATACCGCGACCATTGTCGACTACGGTAATCGCCTCTTGTTCGGTTAATTCAACTGTTGCAAGTTTTCGTTCCCTGTCCCCTACTTCTGTGTGGTAGAGTTCAATACCTTTTCCATATCCAGCAATTGCTTCGTCAACAGCGTTATCGAGAATTTCTTTTGCGAGGTGATGCAGACCTCTGCCATCGGTTGAACCGATGTACATACCAGGGCGTTTGCGAACTGGCTCTAAGCCTTCGAGGACTTTAATTTCTGATGCTTGATAGTGATTATTTGTGTTTGCCATATCCATTCTTGAAGGTAGTTATCAGAAACACTTTTATAGCACATCTTTGATATAAAAACAAAGATCCACCTGGTGGGCAGCGCGAGTGGAGTGTGTATTTGATTAACTACAAGTTACTAGTACAAAATGATACTACCACATATTTTCGCCGTAGAATAGACACAGTGTCCTCAAGACGAGGCTCTGAGCGCTTCAATTTCGGTTTATTTTGCTGTATTTGGACCTGAATAAGTCGGAACATATCGAAATATTCATTACTATATAGCAACATATATAAAATATACCTATTATATTGACCCATAATAATTAAAGTGCTATAATAGTGTATCTTTCTTTGCCCACAGTGAACACCTCGTTCACACTTTGTGTTTGCGGGAGAGAACATTCTTTAAAAGGTGGTAAATAAGATGAAATCCGGATTTAAATTACGGTTAAACGTTGACCTGGCTGCAGTTTTGAGCAAATTCAGCGTGTTTATGCTGATTTACCCGCTGTTTGGGTTGGCATACAGCATTTTGAGTGGTTGGCTGGTATTAGTATCTGCATTAATTGCAGTGCTTATTTCAGCCAAGATTGGTGAAGTGTTGCCAACCACTGCGACAGTTGCTCTGGCTGTTATTGTGTACCTACTGGGACTGGCATCAGTTTGGATTGGCGATATCAAAGGTGCCCCCCGGGAAGAAGTTAACCAGTACCGTTGGTATATGGTTGTGTTTTCGGTTTCTTTTTTTGTTTTGCTCAAGGCTATCATTTTTTAACCTGAGCATTGTTAGAACCCCTTTTAAATTGCCCTGCTTTTTTAGCAGGGCAATTTTGTATCTAAATCAGTTGTAAAAAAAACTCCTCAACAGCAAGCTGCACGTTTCCATTTTGACCTAACCGTTTTTTTAATCGGAGTGTTTCAGCAATGTGCTTTTGCAGTTGGGCGTTTTCACCATTTTTTTCAAGTTCAGTATGAAAGTATGTGGTCAGCTGGTTAGCCAACTCAATAGCTGCAGTTCTGTCTGTGTACTCTTCAGCTAGCTGAAGGGCCACTGGAATGGTACTGCCAGAAAGTTTTGTATAGAGTTCTTTGGCTGCATCGGTATCCCATTTTTCTGTTTGTTTGGTAACTAAGCATCTGGACTGAATAGTCGGGAGTATCTTTTCAAGAGATTGACCCACCAAAACAATTTGAGTGTTTACCGGTGGCTCTTCAACTAATTTTAAAAGTGCATTCTGTGCTGGAAGCGTTGCAGACTCGAGTCCCAGCACCACGCAAAATCGAGTGTCAGTGGGACTGCTGGCAAAGCTTAAATACTCTTGCAGGTTGCGCACGGTAGCTATTTTGAGTGCAGCTTCATCGCCAAACCAAGCAATATGCGGATAGTTTGTGTCGACTTGCCACTGATCGAGCAAAAACTGCGTTGCTTTTTCTTTCAGCGGTTCTGCTGCTATGAGGAGATGAGTTGTTGTAGGGTCAAAATGCATGAGATTTTCTACTAAATTACGGTGATATTGAGACAGTGTATTGTTGCTGTGTCTATTTTACAGTATAGTGGATAGTGTAGCTATGCAAGATCCTGCCCAAGATCCACAACCACTTAAGATTCCTGAAAATAAACCCGTTAGTAGTATGGGTAGTGTTTCTAGTGGCTCTGACTCGAGTGTGTTAGGAGGAAGTTCACTCAGTGACAGTTCCTCCGTTGCTACGGTTGTTACGCCAACAATTTCTCCTACTGATCAAACACTTCAAGATGAACAAAATGTGGGTGCCGAAGATTTATCAGCAGCAGCCGGAGCTGTTGATCAGCTTTTGGCGAGTGCGGATGAAGGTGTTGCTGCCCCAGCAATTTCAGCCGTTCCAGTTGAACTGCCAACTGAGGAAATAGAGCCTGCAGTTCAAGCTGAAATGACAGTTGAACCTACTGAAACTATCGAATCTACGACACCAGCTGAAGCTACAACGGAGTCCGTCACTGCATCAACAGCAGACTCACTCGCAGCAGATGCAGCACCTGAAAAAATACCTGAAATCCCCGAAGTCGCTGAAACACCAACCCCCGAAGTTGTGGCAGAAACGCCAGCTCCAGAACTGCCTGCTGATGCTCCTGCACCAGCTGCAGAACCAGTTGAGGAAACTCAAAAACCAGCTGACCCTGCGGCTACCCTAGATGCAGTCCCAACCCCTGTCACCAGTGGTAATCCAAACTCAATTTTGGATATTTTGCTTACAAAAGGTGAGATTACCCAAGAGTCGTTTAACCAGGTAAGTGTGGCACATATTTCAACAGGTAAGCCAATCGAGCAAATTCTTTCAGAAAAAAAATATGCCAGTGAAGAAGAAATAACCAAGGCAAAAGCTGAGTTCAATGGTATTCCTTTTATTCGCATTGCAGATACCGGTACCGATCCACAAGCGCTTACTCAGCTTCCAGAAAGTGTAGCTCGCACTTACAAGATGCTGCCTATCAGTTTTGATAAAGCTGATAATCACATGGTTGTAGCTATGATCAATCCGTTGGATTTGGCTGCGATTGATTTTGCCGAGAAAAAATCTGGAGTCCGTATTGAAGCCAAGTACGCCACGCCTTCCGAACTGGAGCGCACACTCGCAGAACACTACTCACAATCACTCTCAAGTGAAGTTACTGAAGCGCTGCAAGAAACTAGCCAAGTGGCTGAATCAAGGCAAGAAAAGAGCGATTTATCAAGCCTTTCAGGCGAAACGATTCGACAGGCTCCAATTACAAAAATTGTGCACACCATTGTTGAGTTTGCTATGAAAGCATTGGCTTCAGATATTCACATCGAACCTCAAGAAAGTCGTACCCGGGTGCGCTACCGTATTGATGGTATTTTGCAAGAGAAGCTTATTTTGCCTGCATCAGTTCATGATGCGGTCGTTTCTCGTATCAAGATTCTATCCAACCTAAAAATTGATGAAAAACGTATTCCACAAGATGGTCGTTTTAACTTCGCAAATAGTGAACAAGAAGTTGACCTGCGTGTTTCTACGCTGCCTACTATTCATGGTGAAAAGATTGTTATGCGTTTGCTTAAGAAAGATCAGTCTGTCCCAGAACTTCCTCAGCTTGGTTTAGATGGAATTGCATTGCAGCGAGTTAATACAGCCAGTAAAGTTCCGCATGGAATTGTTCTTGTTACTGGTCCTACAGGATCTGGTAAAACTACAACACTCTACTCTGTTTTGCATAAGATTAACTCACCTAAAGTGAACATCATGACACTGGAAGATCCAGTTGAGTACCAGATGACAGGAGTTAATCAGGTGCAGATTAATCCTCAAGCTGGGCTTACGTTTGCTTCAGGTTTGCGTTCATTCTTGCGTCAGGACCCTAACATTATCATGGTGGGAGAAATTCGTGACTCAGAAACCGCTGAACTTGCTGTGCAAGCTGCGCTGACAGGTCACTTAGTATTCTCTACCCTGCATACCTCAAGTGCTGCCGGTGCGCTGCCTCGTCTCTTGGACATGGGCGCTGAGCCATTTCTCTTGGCATCATCAATCACGTTGGTTATGGCACAGCGTGTGTTACGTAAAATTAATGAAAAATACAAAGAAGAATATAAGCCTGAAAAAGCAGTTGTCGATGACATCAGAAAAGTCTTAGGTCCTCGATTTGATCAATGGTGTAAAACTAATAATATGACAGCGGAGACATTGGTTCTCCATCGTTGTAAAGCTGATCGTCCTGCAACTGAACCTGAATATCGCGGTCGTATCGCTATTTTTGAGGTTATGCCAATTTCTGAAACAATTTCAAAAATGATTTTGGAACGACAGCCAGCCTCAGAAATGGAAAAGGTCGCCATGACAGAGGGAATGCTTCTTATGAAGCAGGATGGGTATATGAAGGCTCTAAATGGAGTCACCACAATTGAGGAAGTATTACGTGTTGCACAAATCTAAGGTGCGCAAACATGAGAGAATCGAAGCAGTAAAGGAGCTCTATGAACATTCATGACATCATGCAGTCACTTGTCGAACAAGAGGGTTCTGACATTCACATCGCAGTTGGTACCCCACCTACTATTCGTGTAGATGGCGTGCTCTCCCCTGTTCCCAATGCCCCAATTCTTGGCGCAGCGGAATGTGAAGCGTTGATACACCCAATTTTAACGCAAGAACAGAAAGATTATGTTGGCGTTAATAAAGAACTAGACTTTGGGTATCAATTTAAGGAATATGGTCGTTTCCGTGTAAATGTCTACCACAGTAAAAATGCGATGGCTGCTGCGTTACGTTTAATCCCGAGTAAAGTAAAGTCTCTCGAGGATCTTCATTTGCCTGAAATTTTCAAAGACTTTACCATGTTTAAGCAAGGTTTGGTGTTGATTACTGGTCCAACTGGTGAAGGTAAATCAACTTCGCTGGCTGCTATGATTGATCGAATTAATCAGACTCGTGCGGAACACATCCTCACGATCGAAGATCCAATCGAGTTTATGTACACCCCAGCAAAAAGTGTGATTTCTCAGCGAGAAATAAATCAAGACACCCACGGTTGGGATATCGCGCTTAAATCTGTACTGCGTGAAGATCCAGATGTTGTTTTGATTGGTGAAATGCGCGACTACGAAACCATTGCCTCCGCTATTACTATTGCTGAAACAGGTCACTTAGTGTTTGCAACTCTGCATACCGCTTCTGCAGCACAAACAATTGATCGTATCATTGACGTGTTTCCAGCTCATCAGCAAGGACAGATTAGACAGCAGCTGGCAGCAACGCTTAAAGTTGTTGCTTCTCAGCGATTATTGCCAAAGACATCCGGTGGCCGTGTGGCCGCGCTCGAAATCATGGTTGCCAACCCAGCTATTCGCAATTTAATTCGTGAAGCTAAGACACATCAAATCGATACCGTTATGCAAACTTCTGCTGGAGACGGTATGATGTTGATTGAAACTCATTTGCAGCAACTTGTACAACAAGGAGCGATTACTCTAGCAAGTGCACGTGAGTATGCTTTCAGAAAGGAAGACTTGGATCGATTACTTGGTTCAGCTAAGTAGTATTCGTTCAGGATAGGAACTATGCCATTTTTTAAGTACACTGCCAAAAACCAGTTCGGAGAAAATATCTCTGGAAAAGTTGAATCTCAAGGAATTGAGCAAGCAGCTGCGCTACTCCAGAGTCGTGGCTTACTAGTTATTAAGCTAAATCCTCTTACAGAACAATCATTTGCAGCAATTAGTAATATGCTTTTTGGTGTGAAGCAAGATGATATTGTTAATTTTACTCGTCAGCTCGCAACAATGATTACGGCAGGACTCCCCTTGGCAAATGGCTTATCGATCCTTGTTAGGCAAAGCAAGTCTGAGATGTCTCGTATGGTGGCGGTACTGCTTCAGGATGTTGAAGGTGGTAATACGTTTGCTTCTTCGCTTGAAAAACAAGATGTCTTTTCGCGAGTCTATGTTCAATTAGTCAGAGCTGGTGAAACCGGTGGTGTGCTTGATGAAGTGCTTAACCGTCTTGCCGATAATATGGAAAAGCAAAAGGAATTCCGAGCAAAAACCAAAGGTGCCATGATTTATCCAATCATCGTGGTTACAGCAATGGTTGCAGTAGGATTCATCATGATGATCTTTGTTATTCCAAAACTGACTGAAATGTACCGAGACTTTGGTGCAGAACTCCCGCTTCCAACAATGATTTTGATTGGTATTTCTGACTTCATGGTCAAATTCTGGTACCTCGTTTTAGGTGGTGCTTTTGGTGGATTTATGCTCTTTAATCGCTGGAAAAAAACACCAATCGGTCGAAAACAATGGGATCGTTTTGTTTTGAGAGTACCAATTTTTGGTATCTTACGTCAAAAGACAATTTTGACTGAGTTTTCTCGAACACTTTCTCTCTTGTTGGGCTCGGGTATTTCATTGCTTCAGGCGCTTGAAATTGTGACTGAAGGTGTCGAAAATGAAATATATCGCGATGCTTTAAAAGAAGCAACTAAGCAAGTTGAAAAAGGTGTTTCTTTAAGTCAGTCTATTGCTCGCTATGAAGAGTTCCCCCCTATCTTGCAGCAGATGATTGCCGTTGGTGAAGAAACCGGTAAACTTGACGACGTGCTCTTCAAACTTTCAAAATACTTTGAACAAGAGGCAGAGCAAGCTGTCAAAAACTTGACTGCCGCTATGGAACCTCTGATTATGGTGGTACTGGGCGTGGGCGTGGGTGCAATGGTTATTGCTGTGATCATGCCAATTTACAACTTGACCAGTCAGTTCTAATTTTTTTGCTTGAAAGTGAAAAAAAATATAACTTTTAATGGAGCAAAAGGTGAGCATTTCCGAAGTTAATACGAACAAAATATATCAAAAAAATGATTGATTTAGCAAGTAAAACAAGTATTGTTAAAAATTAGCAGTCAACAGTTTGTTCTGCTAATGTCCAATAGCGATGTTAGAAGGCATACACAGTGTGTAGGTGTTCACTGAACACTAGCGCTCGGTTAAATGAATGCCACTTGCCAAGAGCAAGTAATTTAGTATAAAGTGGATGTACGTAGTAATACATGAAGAAAATATAGTAAGAAAGTAGTAAGAGGTACTAACATATGAAACTGTCCACAAGACTCAACTCATTTTTAGCCTCGGCTCGAAGTGCCGCAGGTTTTACCATGATCGAACTGTTGATCGTGATCTCAATTTTAGGTATTTTAGCAGTTGCTGTTCTTTCAGCAATTAATCCGGTTGAACAAATTAACCGTGGTCGCGACACTGGCTCTCGTTCTGATGCAGAACAATTGCTTAGTGCAATCGACCGTTTTAACGCTTTCCAAGGATATTATCCATGGGTGTATAACCCAACCGATGATCACACTATCGACGATGGCGCCGGTGGCCCATTACAGGTGACTGATGCTTGGTTCGTTGGTGGTGCTGCAGCAACAGCTAATGACTGTTCAGTGCTACTTCGTTTGGGAACGGGTGATGCTGCTGCAACAGATGCATGTACAGGATCGCTTGAAGTTAAAGAATCATTTACTTCACGTGTCACTGATACTGGTGCTAACCCTTTGTATATTTACAATGATGGGGCCCAAGGTTCGAGTACCTACGTGTGTTTCACTCCACAATCTGGAGCTTTTGTTCAGGAAGCTGAAACTCGCTGCCAAGATGCAACAGGAACTGGTTTACCAAATGACATGGCTGGTATAGCAGATGAGGTGTGTGGAGGATATGCGACTGATCCAACCCTTATGATGATCTGTCTCCCATAAGAGACCAGTCAAATGTAAGTTAGATTTGAAATATGAAGCCGCGGCGCAAAGCGCCGCGGCTCTTTTCTTT
>Ga0210057_1002346_pt1 | contig 27223 bp, 24 predicted proteins | sample CryGeyCG2114_010_2_FD_183968 | JGI IMG/M metagenome (GOLD analysis project Ga0210057, IMG submission 183968) | Groundwater microbial communities from aquifer - Crystal Geyser CG10_big_fil_rev_8/21/14_0.10 (SPAdes) (version 2) | ecosystem: Environmental > Aquatic > Deep subsurface > Groundwater ...
AAGTCCGCTTCCGTATTTTATATCCACAGCTTCGTCCTCAAGAATTGGCACTTCGTAATTCAGAATTGGCACGATAGCTTTTTTGCCCTTGAGATGCTCGTATCTTTTATCTTTTGGATTATAGAAAAGAGCAACACAAGCTGGAATAAGTTCTGGTCGTGTTGTCGCTATAAGAAGAGGTGTCCCGTCTTCTCCAGAGAATTCAATTGTATTCAAAAAACTTTCTTCTTCTTTGTCTTCAAGGTCAGCTTGAGCAAGAGCAGTCTGGCAAGTAATACACCAATGCATTGGTTTCATTTCTCTCTTTAGTAATCCTTTTTTGTAGAGATCAATAAAAGACCACTGAGAGATTTTTTGGGAGTGATTGTTAATGGTGCTGTAAGTTTTTGACCAGTCAACGGAGATACCGAGAAGAGTCCAAAGATTTTTATAAGTTTCCGCACCGATTTTAGTTTCTTCAAGACATTTTTGAATAAATTCTGATCGAGTAATTTTATCTTTTTCTATTTTATATTTTTTCTCAACAAATCTTTCAGTTGGAAGTCCATTATCATCAAACCCCATTGGGTAAAAAACATTAAAGCCATTCATTCTTTTAAAACGAACAACAAACTCAGCTTGCGAGTAACTCATAATATGTCCCGCATGTAAGTGATCTGCGGAAACATAAGGTGGAGGGGTGTCCACGGAAAAAATAGGTTTTTTCATCCCATTTTCCGTTTCGTCAAATTTGTAAATTTTTTCTCTTTCCCAAAATTCGCGCCAAATTTGTTCGCGTTCATTGGGGTTATATTTTTCCGGTAAATTTTGATTCTCATTCATGTTTTTTTGTTTGTATTACTCGCCCTGCGGGGTAAGTTGTTTAATTTGTAAGTTATGTTAGATTATAAGACAGAATAAGGTTTTTAACAATAAAAAAAAGGAGATTGCTATATGTTTGAAGTGAAAGATCCCCCTTTTTCTTCCCTGAAAAAGGGAAAACGCTTCTTCACAAGCCGAGAGGAGGCGGTCTCTGTTGGGCAAAATGCCAACAGAGGTTTTGGAAAAAGGGACCGTTCAATAAATTGTGTCTAGCGTTTTCTGGTTTTTGATAATTTTTTTAAAAATTTAAATTCCCATTTGCTTTTAACGTGTTGGGATCTGCGTTTTTCCAATTAGGGTTTTTAAGGATTTGCAAATATCCCGCAATTGCGATCATCGCTCCATTGTCTCCTGTAAATTTAATTTCTGGCAATAATATCTTAATATCAAGCGAATTGCTTGTCGGTGTGTTTGCTAAGCGAATTTGTATTTGATCCCTCAATTCTTTGTTCGCAGAAACGCCTCCTCCGACAATCAAAGTTTTCGCATCATATTTTTCTATGGTTTTTTTTGTTTTAGAAACAAGCACATCAATGCAAGCTTGTTGAAATCCATAACAAACCTCTTGAATAAGTTTTTCTCTTTCACCTGGCTTTCGTATAGCCAGGTTGAGATCTTTTACTTTATATAGTACGGCGGTTTTTAATCCTGAAAATGAAAAATCAAAATCATTGGAATTTATCATTGGTCTGGGAAAATTAATTTTCAATTTACAATCATCTCCGTTAGGTGATGGATTTATTGAATTTTCCTTTTTGCAATTTTCAAACTTGGTTTTTGTCGTTTTTGTAAATTGATTAATAATCAATGAAAATTGTTCTGCTTGAGCAGAGACCGCTGGACCTCCCGGATAACCTAATCCAAGTATTTTTGCCACTTTATCAAAAGCTTCTCCTACGGCATCGTCGCGAGTTTGCCCGATTATTTCATAATCCATCCAATTTTTAATTAAGACGATTTGCGTGTGTCCGCCAGAGACTAAAAGCGCGATGGCTGGAAAAATAATTTTATTTTTTTGCGATAATAAAGAAGCGAGTATGTGTCCCTCCATATGATTTACAGCCACAATCGGTTTGTTCCAAACAATACTTAGTGTGCGGGCGAAATTAACACCAACCCAAAGCGCCGGTTCAAGTCCAGGTCCAACCGTAATAGCAATGGCATCTATATCTGGTATTTCTATTTTTGGTATTTCTTTTAAGAAATGTTCAAGTAGGATTGGCTCTCTGTTAAGTATTTTAGAAATTTGTTTCTCGTCCTTCTCGTTTTTTTGAGTTTGTTTTTTTAGTAATCTTGCTTCTTCTAACGCTTGAATTAGTACCGTAATAAGATTGTTCTGGTGTTCCCGATTCGCCAAATTCGGCACAACTCCACCCCATTCAGCATGGATTTTAATTTGGGAAGAGATAACGTTAGACAAAAGATTAAATTGAAGATTATCCAAGTCTCCTTGGGCTTCAATTACGCTTATCGCTGTTTCGTCACAAGACGTTTCTATGCCTAAGATTTTCATATTTCGTTAGTATATACCAAAGAACTTGATTGAGCTATCCACAGTTCGTTTAAATAAAAAGTGTTTTTTTTGCTATTCATTGTATAATTTAAGAAATAAGAAATATTTAAAAAAGTGATGTGGAATTCTAAGAAGAACAATCCAGCGTCTATTATTCCCCTTACAGTCCTCATCTCACTGTTGGCTGTTTTTACTATTGCCAAAGCAGGGTCTCTTTCTCCAACAGCTGATCCAGCGGCAACAAGCTACACTCTTGAAGACATCTATAATAGAATAAATACGAATACCACAGCTACGGTTGGAAATCATGTTTTGTCCACAACAACATCACCAGTAGCAAGCTTCTACACACTTACTCAAATTTATGATGCAATCCCGACAATAGACACAGAAAAAGTTTTAACAGGAACTTCATACTTAGGAACAGCTGGAACATGGGACGCATCAAACCTAACAAACGCTCTTGTTAAACTAGGAACAACCTATTCTACATCTTCAACTGGAACATTAACTCCAGATGGCGGAACAGCAAGCGTTGCTGATTTGTTTTTATCTACTACGGCTCACTTAACAGGCGACTGGTCTTTAGACACAGGAACTTTAACTATCGCATGTGCCACTTCAACTTTTGATGGAACTTCTAATCTGGTAGGTGATACTTACGATGGAGATGGCGATGGATCAAATAGGTGGTGTATGACGGGGAGTGGGGATGCAGTGGCATCTTCAATATGGTCTGGAAAAATTGGATGGGTTGATGGGCAGGCTATTACAGGAACTGTAGACGTTTACACCTACGGCGACAACACAGCCTCCAAAGTCCTAACAACCGCAACAGCAGCTGGAACTTATGATGCTTCTAACCTTTCGGTTGGCACAGTTAAATCAGGCACAACATTTGATACAGCATCAACAGGAGATTACCCATCAGCAACTTATCCTCTTTCAAATGCAGACGGAACCACTGACTTAGCAGGAGATGGATCAAATATGACTTCTTCAAATGAAGCTGTAGAGTGGTGGCAATCAGACGGAACAAGACAAACAGCAACTTTAGATTTTCCTACAATTTCTAATGTTTGCGATAGTGATACTTCAAACGGCACAACTGGAACTTTAACAATCGATGCAACGCTTGTGGCTTCTTCTACTTCTTATTGCGGTACTTTGGGGACGTTGGGAGGGAATATGTTTATGGGAACTGGGCAGAGTTTTACTGGTGGAACGCAGGATGATGGTGGTGTTGATGATTATAATAATGGGGGGACACCTCCTTCAGATAGATATGCAACTTCTTGGACCCAATGTGATGTTGATAATAGCTATTGTGGTACGGGACTTACTTCCGCAGTTGCAAAAGACAATGCAACTGGTTTGATTTGGAGTGGTTTTTGTGATGGAGTTGGGTGTGCATCTTTTTCTGCATCGGCAATCGGGGTAACTACTTACAGTCAATCAAATGTGGGTGTTAATAATGATTCTAAAACTGGGATGCAACTTTGCACTTCTGGTAACCATGGTGAATCTGGTTGGTTTCTCCCTAGCCAAAAACAAGTATTACAGGCTTATGTTGACGGATATTATGGTAACGTTAGTCTTCCTGGGGAATATTTTGCTCTTTGGACGGCGACGTTAAAATCTACTGGGTTAACTAGTGCTTGGATGCTTAATACTTCTGTGGGTTGGTCGACTTACGTTGCAGCCTCTAGTCTTGCTACTATTACTTGTGTCCGATAGTAATCTAAAGTTATAAATTAATTATGAAATTTAATTTTAAAAATAACACAGTTCGTTACATTCTTACAGTCCTCATCTCACTGTTGGCTGTTTTTACTATTGCCAAAGCAGGGTCTCTTTCTCCAACAGCTGATCCAGCGGCAACAAGCTACACTCTTGAAGACATCTATAATAGAATAAATACGAATACCACAGCTACGGTTGGAAATCATGTTTTGTCCACAACAACATCACCAGTAGCAAGCTTCTACACACTTACTCAAATTTATGATGCAATCCCGACAATAGACACAGAAAAAGTTTTAACAGGAACTTCATACTTAGGAACAGCTGGAACATGGGACGCATCAAACCTAACAAACGCTCTTGTTAAACTAGGAACAACCTATTCTACATCTTCAACTGGAACATTAACTCCAGATGGCGGAACAGCAAGCGTTGCTGATTTGTTTTTATCTACTACGGCTCACTTAACAGGCGACTGGTCTTTAGACACAGGAACTTTAACTATCGCATGTGCCACTTCAACTTTTGATGGAACTTCTAATCTGGTAGGTGATACTTACGATGGAGATGGCGATGGATCAAATAGGTGGTGTATGACGGGGAGTGGGGATGCAGTGGCATCTTCAATATGGTCTGGAAAAATTGGATGGGTTGATGGGCAGGCTATTACAGGAACTGTAGACGTTTACACCTACGGCGACAACACAGCCTCCAAAGTCCTAACAACCGCAACAGCAGCTGGAACTTATGATGCTTCTAACCTTTCGGTTGGCACAGTTAAATCAGGCACAACATTTGATACAGCATCAACAGGAGATTACCCATCAGCAACTTATCCTCTTTCAAATGCAGACGGAACCACTGACTTAGCAGGAGATGGATCAAATATGACTTCTTCAAATGAAGCTGTAGAGTGGTGGCAATCAGACGGAACAAGACAAACAGCAACTTTAGATTTTCCTACAATTTCTAATGTTTGCGATAGTGATACTTCAAACGGCACAACTGGAACTTTAACAATCGATGCAACGCTTGTGGCTTCTTCTACTTCTTATTGCGGTACTTTGGGGACGTTGGGAGGGAATATGTTTAATGGAACGTATTCAAGCGCCATTGGTGGGTCGCAAGAAAATGGAGGCACGGATGATTACGCGAATGGCAACGATGCTCCATCTGATAGTTACGAAACTTCTTGGACCCAATGTGATGTTGATAATAGCTATTGTGGTACGGGACTTACTTCCGCAGATGCAAAAGACAACACAACTGGTTTGATTTGGAGTTATTATTGCAATGGGATTAGATGCTCTTCATTTCACGTTACGAGTCCTACTTATTATACATGGGATAATTCAAGCGTTAACAATAACGGACAGACTGCTTCTGAACTTTGTACTTCTGGTAGCCACGGTGAGTCTGGATGGCATTTGCCGACTCAAAAACAGTTAATACAGGCGTACATTGATGGCTCTTGGGATAAAACTGCTGGTGAAGGCCTTGAGTCTATCGCGACTAGCGGTACTGGATATTTCTTTTGGTCTGGAACGACGAAATCTTCTCTTACGACTGCTGCGCATGCAGTGAGTTTGGGTATGGGGAGAGTTGATTCAGACGCTAAAACTACAACCAACAATGTTCGTTGCGTTAGGTGGTAGAATAATTTAAATAAATATTAAAATGAATTTATCCATTAAGAGACAATTTACTTTAGTTTTAATTAGCATTTTGGCTTCGCTAGTTTTTTGTGTGCAACCTGTAAATGCTTCAAGCACCAATGGTTCAATTGATTCGACAAACAGATATGTTTGGTCAGAAAATACTGGCTGGTTAGATTTTAAAGCTGATGGAAGTGATGTAACTATTACTGATTCTGTTCTTACCGGATATATTTGGAGTGAAAATCTTGGCTGGATTTCTTTGAATTGTTCAAACGAAAGTTCCTGTGCAACTGTTGATTATAAAGTGTCTAATAATGGTGCTGGAACTTTAAGTGGATATGCGTGGAGCGAAAATGCTGGCTGGATACATTTTAATCCCAGCGAGAGCGGTGTTGTGATTAATTCTTCGGGGATATTTACCGGTTATGCATGGTCAGAAACTACTGGCTGGATTAGTTTTAATTGTTCTAATACAAGCTCTTGCGGTACTGTGGATTTTAAACTTTCAACAGACTATCGCCCTCCAAGCGGGCGAGCGGCTTGTAATAATTTATCAGATGATGATGGAGATGGTCTAATTGACTATCCAAGTGATCCTGGTTGTGATTCTGCTAGCGATACTGATGAGACTGATGCTGTTGTTAATGGCGGAGGAGGAGCCCCAGGTTCTGTTGGAGGTGGAATAAATTTACCCGTTCCTCGTCTTCAGACAATCTCGCCTGATGGGACAGTAACTTATTTAGATACCCCAAGTCCAAGTGAAGAAGTTTCCGTTGTGGCACCTGTGGCGGATGCTATAAAAGAAGTAGTTTCTATGATTAAACCATCTGATATGGTCGTTGGCTTGTTGCCAGATTCAATAGCTAAATTTTTTAAGCCAGAGGTGGAAGATACTGAAAAGTTGGAACCTGAAAAATTAGTAACAGAAGATGCCCCTCTTTCTCTTTCTGGCGGTTGGAATTTATTGCCGTCAAAAGCTATTGAAAGATTCGCGTTATCTCCTTTGCCAAAAGAGTTAATTGTTTTAACGGAAAAGTTCCCAGAATTGGGAGATATTTTTGATGAGCTTGGTGTTAAAAAAGGGAGTGATATTGATAAGTTGAAGAATGTAAAATTAACAATGCCAGGACTCACAAAAAGTGCTGGGCTAGAAACTGCTAATTTGCAATCAAACGGCTTTGTTTTGCCTGCTGGAATTCCTGTTGGTGAACTTTCCATTGATGCAAAGAAAAAATTACCAACGGAAGTTATTTTTGCAAAGACTGGAGGGCAACTAATTGATTTGCATAATATAATTACTGTATCTGAAAGAGGCGACGTCCAGCAAAGAGTTAATATTACTGCTGGCAAAACTTTGGATCTCGCTGTTAAGCCAGAAGCTCCAGTTGAGAGTGTAAAGGGCTATTTAATTCTTAGTCCAAAAACAGAATTAAGTAACAATCAGAGTGTACTTTCTTTGTTTAGTCTACCGTTAGATTCTTTGTTAGGTTCTGTGATTTTTTCAACATCTGCTTTGGCTCAAAATCATAAGCCGATAGAAAAAAAGTTTGTATTAGCTGAGTTTAGTTATTTTGATGAAAATAATGATGGAATTTATACCGCCACTATTCAAACACCTGTTGTTGAAGGTAAATATGAGGTTCTTACTGTATTAAAATATAAAGATATAAGAATTGGTGATAAAGAAATAAGGCTTATTACTGTTATAGATCCAGAAGGATATGTTTACGAAAAAATAGGGAATAAAGAGGCTCGTATTCCAGGGGCTACTGCTTCTATTTATTGGAAGAATCCCGAGACCGATGATTTTGTATTGTGGCCAGCAAAAGAGTATTTACAGAAAAATCCGCAGGTTACTAATCAGACAGGAAAATATTCTTTCTTAGTTCCAGAAGGTTCCTACTTCTTAAAGATTGAAGCTCTTGGGTACAAGGACTATGAGAGTGACGAGTTTTGGACAGAAGAAGGCGATGGTATTCATATTAATATTGAAATGAAAAAAGAACGTTTATTTGGTCGTGTAACTAGATGGTTGAAGAAACTGTTTGGCAAATAAGATTTTAGCATGGTAAAATAAATTATTATTAAAATAAAAAAAATTAACAAAAAATAAAAGTATGCAGATTAAATCATTGGGGCAGGATCACCCACTTAATAGGGATGTTGCTAAATCTAATTTGGTTTGGGTTTCTATTGTTGCGATTCTTTTAGCAATAACAGTACTCTTTGGAGCAAGATGCGTGTCTAGCCAAAATGAATTAGGACAAGCACGTGCAGAATTGGCTCGTAGAGATTTTAATAAAAAAGTTTTTAATTTTTCTAGTCTATTTGTAAACGAAGTCTTAAGAGCAGAGTCAGAAGTTGATTTTGACACAAGATTAAAATTGGAAAACGCGGTGAGAGATTTAGGTGACCAAGAAATTCTTGATCAGTGGAACGCATTTACAAATAGCCAAACAGCAGAGGAATCTCAAGAAGAAGTTAAAAGCCTGTTAGGTTTATTGATGGAGAAGGTTGTTATAGGCTCTTAATCATTTTACATGATTGCTTTTGTGGGCCATTGGTTTTTTTGTTCTGTATGTTAGGTGGTATAATTGAATTATATGACTTTAATCAGTAGGCACCTTAAAAAATACGCTAGCTTAGAGCGAAAAAAATCTAATGAGTGGTTTTTTAAGACTGGGAAAGGACAGTATGGGGAGGGTGATAAATTTATTGGAGTTAGAGTTCCTGACGTGCGAAAAGTCGCTAAGGTATTCTCGGGCTTGGGCTTTATGGAAATTAAAAAGTCTCTTGGTTCTGAAATTCACGAAGAGAGACTGACGGCACTTTTGATTTTAGTTGAAAATTTCAAGAAGGCAAAAAAAGAGAAGAACAAAAAAGAACAATCTAGAATCTGCAAATTTTATCTTAAAAACTTAAAGAGAGTGAATAATTGGGACTTGGTTGACTTGTCTGCCCACTATATTTTAGGGCAAGCAATTTTGGATGGTTTAGAAGATGAAAAGATTTTAGATAAGTTGTCTATTTCTAAAAATATATGGGAGAGGCGAGTATCTATTATCTCAACTTTCGCTTTTATAAGAATTGGTGATTTTAAACCGACCCTTCGGGTTGCTAAAAAACTTTTAATTGATAAAGAAGATTTAATACATAAAGCAATCGGCTGGATGCTCCGCGAAGTTTGGAAAAAAAATGCAAAAACTTGCGAAGATTTTTTGATTGAAAATTACAAAAAACTTCCTCGTACAACTTTGCGTTATTCCATTGAGCGAATGGAAGATAAGGAGAGAAAGAGATTTTTAAAAGGTGGGTTTCGATGTGATAAAATAAGTTTAGGTTTTTAATATTTTTTTAACGGCTTTTTAAAGTTATGCGTTATATTAAAAATTCCGCGACAAGGTTAAAACATATTATTTCTTTCCCAAAGATTTTGTAAAATATGGAGACAAGGAAGGGTTTAACAGGAGGTATAAAGACTAACAAACAACGGCCTTTTGGCCGCTTTTGTTTTTATCAAGTTATTCACATTTGCATAATACCCCAGGGGGGTATATAATAAACTGTATGAGAGAAGATGTTAAAAAGAAGTCAATTAGACGTTTAAAAATAATTGCTGGGCAGGTTAATGGTCTTATAAAAGCGGTTGAAGAAGGTAAATATTGTATTGATGTCATCAATCAGTCTTTGGCTGTTCAAGAATCTCTGAAGAGCGTAGATTTGTTATTTTTGGAAAACCATTTTAATACTTGCTTAAAACACAAGATTAACAAAAAAGGCGAAAGCGAAAAGGCAATTAAAGAGTTATTAAAAGTTTATAAATTATCAAAAAAGAAGTAGTATCCTGAGTTGCTGAAGACCTATTCTCTCAGACCCTCGGCCGTATTTTTTGCTAAAAAATCGGCCTCTCTCGCCCAGACTTCGTGGCTGGGCTCCGAGAGGGTCTTTGAGAACAGATCTCCAGCAACTCATAGATTGCTCGTTGTATGCCTAACAAAATTAAAGAACTTAAATATTTTATTAAAGGGATGCACTGCGCATCATGTGAGTTTGTTGTTGAGAAAAAGCTTTTGGAATTAGAAAACGTCAAATCTGTTGATGCTTCGTTAAGTAAGGGCGAGGTTTTTATTGAATATGCTGGTCAACAGCCTTCTGTCGGCGAGTTAAATAAAATTTTTCAAGAGTCAGGTTACATGTTTTCAGAAACTGGTTTTGCAAGTGAAGAAAAAAATAACCCCCAAGAATTAGTTTGGGTTTTTGCTTTTTCTTTTATAATTTTGGTAGGTTTTTTATTGATGGAAAAATCAGGGTTATCTAATTTAATCAATGTGACAAACAAATCATCTTTGTTTTCTTTCCTTGTTCTCGGTCTTTTTGCTGGCATGTCTAGTTGTATGGCTTTGGTCGGCGGTTTGATTTTATCAATGTCAAAGCAGTGGTCGGAAGTATCCACTGGGACGGATTCTTTTTTTAAAAAAGCAAAACCTCATTTGATGTTTAATACCGGAAGAATTATTTCTTATTCTTTTTTTGGGATGATTCTGGGTGGAATTGGTGGACAATTGCAATTATCTTTAAAATTCACTTCCGTGTTAGTTTTCTTCGTTTCGGCAATTATGATTATTTTGGCTTTGCAAATGTTAGGGGTTAGGGCTTTTCAAAAATTTCGTATTTCTCTGCCGAAGTTTATGATTAGAAAAATTGCAGACAAAGAGAACCTTAGCGATAGCCGTTTGCCGTTTTTAATAGGGGCCACAACCTTTTTTCTTCCTTGCGGTTTTACGATTACTGTGCAAGGTCTCGCCTTGCTTTCTGGTAATGCCATACAAGGAGGTTTAATAATGTTGGCCTTCGCTTTGGGGACACTTCCGATGCTTATGTTAATTGGGTTTTCAAGTATTAAGTTTAATCAAGACAAACATTGGTCTTCGGTTTTTATGAAAGTCGCAGGTGTGTTAGTTTTGTTTTTTGCTATTTTTAATGTTAATGCACAGTTGAATGTTTTAGGGCTTTCAAGTTTAAACGACATCAAAGAACCTTTAGCCCAAATTGATACTGACGCATCTCGCTTCGCCAAATTTTTTAAGCCGATTGAATCAAATAATTCTTTAGTTGAGTTGCCAGAAATTATTGACGGTAAACAAATTATAAAAATGGAAGTTGGTCCAGGTGGTTATTTTCCAAATTATTTTAAGGTTAGGGCAGGGGTTCCTGTTAAGTGGAAAATTTCTGATGTTGGGGCAAGCGGTTGTACCAATGCTGTAATTTCAAGAAGTTTGTTTGACGGAGAAGTTAGATTGGTTAGCGGAAAAACTGTAGTTAAAGAATTTATTCCCACAAAAATTGGTAAAAATAAATTTAGTTGTTGGATGGGTATGGTTTCTGGGACAATAGAAGTTGTAGAATAAAGGGGCATTTATAAACATAATAAAATAAAACTATGAAGAAGATATATAAGATTTATGGTATGCACTGTGCGTCATGTGCGCTTAAGATTGAGGAGGTTGCTAAAAAGACAGAAGGGATATCTTCTGTTTCGGTAAATTTCCCGGCAGAAAAATTGTTTGTAGAATTGGGCGACAATAAAATTGACGAAAATAAAATTCAAGAAATAGTTTCTTCTGCTGGAGAATATAAAATAGAAGAAGTTGAAGAATTTGGCGAACATAGTAAAAAGAAAATGACTCACGAGATGATGAAAGGCGTTGGCGGAATGAATGATATGGAGGAAATGGGAGACATGGATATGTCCGGAGGTCATCATAATCACAAAATAACAAGTCTGTTAAAAAAGAAGCTTATTGTTGGTGTCATTTTGGCTGTTTTGGTTTTTTTTGGAAGCATGGGCGAGATGTTTTCTTTTGTTCCTGCAATTTTAAAAAATTATTTTGTTTTACTTATTTTAACAACGCCAGTTCAGTTTTGGGTGGGAAGTCAATTTTATTCAGGCTTGAAACTTCTTTTTAAATATAGGACAGCTAATATGGACACCCTAATTTCTGTTGGGACTCTTTCTGCTTATGTGTACAGTGCTGTAGTGGCTTTTGCTCCTGAGTTATTTGCTGTTGGCGGAATAATGCCATCTGTTTATTTTGACACCTCTGCGATGATTATCGTTTTAATTCTTTTGGGAAGATATTTTGAAGAATTGGCGAAGGGCAGGGCTTCTGATGCGATTAAAAAATTAATGGGATTACAACCAAAGACTGCGAGAGTTGTTAAAGATGATGTTGAACAGGAAATTTCAATTAGTGACGTGCAAATTGGAGATTTAATAATTGTTCGTTCTGGAGAAAAAATTCCTGTTGACGGTGTAATTGTTGAAGGCGAGTCAGAGATTGACGAGTCAATGATAACAGGAGAGTCTATGCCTGTTAGTAAAAAAATTGATGACAAGGTTATTGGTAGTACCATAAATAAATTTGGGGCTTTTACTTTTCGGGCGGAAAAAATTGGAAAGGACACTGTTCTTGCTCAAATAGTGAAAATGGTTGAAGAAGCCCAAGGTTCTAAGGCACCAATTCAACGCCTTGCTGATTTGGTCGCTTCTTATTTTGTTCCATCTGTCTTTGTTGTTGCCATTACAACTTTTATCACATGGTTTATTTTGGGGCCAACATCATCAATTAGTTTTGCCGTTATAAATTTTGTCGCGGTGCTGATTATCGCTTGCCCTTGTGCTTTGGGACTTGCCACACCTATTGCCATAATGGTCGGGTCTGGGACTGCTGCTAAAAAAGGGATTTTGATTAAAGACGCATCTTCTTTGGAAATTGCAAACAAGATTGATACAGTGGTTTTGGATAAGACAGGAACCTTAACTCAAGGGAAACCTGATATAACTGATGTGATTGAAATTTCAAGTGATAAATTTCAAATGACAAATGAAGACCAAATTTCAAATGGCCAAAAAACAATTTTGCAAATAGCTGGAAGTTTGGCAAAAAATTCTCTTCACCCATTATCAAAAGCTGTTGTTAAAAAAGCAGAAGTGGATAGATTAGAGTTTTTAAAGGTTAATAATTTTAATGAGATAAGGGGGAAGGGGATTAAGGGAGACTTAAGATTTAAGAATCAAGAATTAAAAATATTGTTGGGGAATAGAAAATTAATGGAGGAAAATAATGTAAAGGTTGACGAGGATGCAAAAAATATAATTGAACAATTAGAAAACCAAGGAAAAACAGTTTTATTATTAGCAACTAAAAGCTTAATTCATAATTCATCCTTCGTAATTCATGGTCTAATTGCTCTTGCTGATACAATTAAAGAAGAATCAAAAAGCGTTGTTAAAAAATTGCAAGATATAGGTATTAGTGTTTGGATGATAACAGGGGACAATAAACAGACAGCAAAAGCAATCGGTGATCAAGTCGGAATTTCTGAAAATAATATTTTTGCGGAAGTTTTGCCAAACCAAAAATTGGAAAAAGTAAAAGAACTTCAAGGGCAGGGTAAAAAAGTCGCTATGGTCGGAGATGGTATCAATGATGCCCCTGCTCTTACTCAGGCAGATATAGGTATCGCTATGGGTGAAGGGACAGATGTCGCAATGGAATCTGCGGGGATTACTTTAATGAGAGGTGATTTAAATTTGATTCCAGGAACGATTGAGCTTTCAAAAAGAACAATAAGAATTATCAAACAGAATTTGTTTTGGGCGTTCTTTTATAATGTCGCTTTCATCCCAGTTGCTGCTGGGGCATTATATCCAGCTTTCGGGATTCTTCTAAACCCAATTTTTGCAGCAGTAGCCATGAGTTTCAGTTCTCTAAGTGTCATCTTTAATTCGTTGCGTCTTCAGAAATAATGTAACCCCTCACACCCTCAAATACTCCTCAAAGAAGTTTTTCTGAAATCTCTGTTTCGGTGAAAGCAAAACAGATAATAATACTGCCAAATTATCCGCCGTCTTTTTGGATGATGTCTTCTTCATAAAAGACAACTGTTCGTTTTTCAGTCATTTCCGTTCCACAGGAACACATGTTCAGCGGATGAAATTTCGTTTCTGTGACTTCTTCGTCTTTAGGTATCGGTCTTTTGTATGAGTCGCTTGTCCTTGGGATTTTTGTTTCCTTCGGCGGAACAAAATTGTCGTCGATGTTTTTGTCGTTTTTCTTCTTTCTTCCAAAAACCATTGTTCTCAATTCTTCAATTTGGAGCTTCATGTCGTCTATTGTTCGCTTACAACGAGATTAAGCCTTAAGATTTCTTTTTTAAGCTCTTTGTTTTCTTCTCTGAGATTAAAAATATTTAATCCTTGTTGCTTGTGGAGATATTCTAAATTACGGAGACGAATGAGGCGTTTTTTGACTTCTTCAGCCGACAAACCTTTCTTACTCATATCCCATTTTGCCATTGTTTTCAAAGGAGTTTAAGGGGATTTATGCACAGGGAGTGTGAGGGGTTACTTTGGATGGAATACTGATTACCGCTAATCGCAGATATTATGAGTTTTGATAGTCTATTGTTGGTAGTCGGTAAGCATCCCCAAATCGGTTATCCACAGGTTTATTTGTAAAAAAGAAGGATTTGTCAGTTTTTGTGTATAATCTATGTAAGTATGTATAGTATACATATTTGATTATTAGTGTTGTATAGATAAACAATTATTTATTATGTATATAAAAGTTGAGCCATTTGGATACGCGGTGTACGGTGAATTGATAGGGAGCGCGTGGTTGAGTCTTGTCGAAGCCGTAGTTAAAAATGGCCAAGTTGCGATAGACGAAGGAAGAAAAAGATATTCGCTTCAAAATGTTCGAATAAGATCAGCAACTTCGTCCAAATCCGATCCGCTTATAGCCAAATACGCAAACCAGCAAAGTATCGCCGATATCGTAAAGCTCACCTTTGACGAGGAGTTTATGTATGATATAGACATAATTCCATCGTTTACTCCTGGAGCGCAAAGTTATTACGCTAGAATTAAAAACTGGAAGATGCTTGATTTTGTTGTAGACAGACTAACAAAAATACCGGAATCAAAAAAAGCAGTGATGTCGTTTATCAGAGAAGAAGACTATATTAAAGTTTTGGAAAAACCCAAAGATGATTATTTGCCGTGTATTACAACAATACAGTTTAGATTGTTAAAAATAGATCAGGGAAGAGGGTATCATATGAATATAATTTTTAATGCGAGGTCTATGGATGTTTACCAAAAGTCTGTTGGGAACATGGTAGCCATAGCTATGTTGGGAGAAGAAGTGGCAAAACGGCTTCAAAAAAATCTGGGTATTCCTGTTTGGGCTGGAAGCCTTGATGGAATAATAACCGACGCGCACATATACGAAAATACGATTGACGAGGCAAGAAAGCTGGTCGAATCTTATAAAAATATAGAGAGCAATGAGTTGCGTGAAAAAGCATAAGAAAATAGTGGTATTTGAAGGAGTGGATGGTGCGGGAAAATCAACACAGGCGCGCTTGCTGTGTTTCGCACTCAAGAAAAAGAATATTTCGGTTGATTTATATCACTTTCCTTCAGAGGGCATTATAGGTAAATTTGTGAGAGAACTTCTCGAAAAAGAAAAATTTGATATTTTAGACATAAGGTCGCGAGCGTTGCTTACCGCTTCGGATTTTTACAGCCAGTATCGTGAAAACAACAATGATTCCGATATAATTATTTTTGATAGGTATTTTCATTCCAGTTATGTGTCCAACGACGAATTAGATAAAGAATGGATAAAAGCGATACATCAATACGTGCCTGATCCAGATATTGTTTTTTTCTTAGATGGAGATCCTAAACTAATCAAAGACAGGTATGATATTGATTCGGGAGCAAGAAACGAAGAGAGGCAAAAAGTTTTCAGTTTAAGGTATAAAAAAGTTTTCAAAGAGATTCCCAATATTACCATAGATGCCAATAAAGACATTGATGTAATTCATAAGGAGGTGTTACAAAACGTTACTAAAAAAATAAATCTATGATGAATACTAAGGGTAAAATCAAAATAGAAGACAAAGTAAACGAAGATATGAAATTGTTGGATTCGTTTGACAGTCTGTTTGTCGCGAGAAGGGGTTTTGTGGTTAAGATGCCGGAAAAAGGAGCTTCCGTTGTTGCTTGTTTGTCTGGCGGTATGGACTCGGTTGCTAATATAGCAATGTTAATGAAAGATTACGGATTAAAAGTATATCCGTTTTTTATCAATAGGGGGCAGTCGAATTATGCTTACGAAAAAAAATCCGCGGATTTTTTTAACTCTTTTTTTAAAAAAACATTTTCCGAATTATACAATGATTATCTTGAGATTAAAGTAATGACTCCGGGCGAAGAATATAAAGACATGCTTCGTGATGCCAAAAGAATGGTTGATCCTCTGCCTCTGCGTCATAATGTGTCCTATCCGGCAAGAAACCCTATAATGTTTTTGACAGGGATGGAATACGCATATTCTCTAAAAGCCAACGGCGTTGATGTAAAAACAATATTTGCGTCGTATGTCTCTTCTGATTCCTCTTATCATTGCGGCTTGACTAATACGCGACTGATGAATATCTTAATGTGTCAAATAATGAACGATTGGGACTGGCAGTTTATTTCAGTTCCAACGGAAAGGGAATTTGGAAATTTCTTTGATAAAGATGTTTATGTCAAATGGGGTTATGATAATAATATCCCTCTTCATTTTTCAAGAACATGTGTGAAGGGGTTTGATATTGAATGCGGAGATTGTCCCACTTGTTGGGATAGGAGACGAGGTTATAAAGAAGCCAGCGTTAACGATCCAACTTCCTATAAATACGATATGTCCTCCGAATATCCGACTTATTACGACCATGAAAAAGAAGAAAAAACACAAAAATAATAATCTAAATATAGAAACAATATGAAAATAGAAACCGAAATAAAACTGGCAATAGAAAAATCTTTAATTAAAAATCTTATCGCGAAAATCGAAAAAGAATTTGACTGTAAAAAAACAGAGCCATTTCACCAAATTACACATCAGTTCTTTTTTGAAGATTATACTAAACAAAATGCGTTTCCAAGGATTCGCAACGAAGAAAATGGCAGTATTACGTTAACCGTAAAGGCAAAACTAAAAGAAAACAGTGAGTTTTTTAAACGAATAGAATTGGAAACAGTGATTGGTAATACCGAGAAAGTAATCAGTATGATGCCGTTTTTCGGTTTCCCTAAAAAAATATCTTGGGAAAAAAGGCGCCAGTCGTTTTTAATGGATAGTGACGGCGGTGTATGTTTTTTCCTAGATGAAACGCCAATGGGATGGTTTTTAGAGATTGAAGCGAGGGAAAATAAAATAGAAGAAGCCATTGTCAGGCTTGAGTTGCAAGGAAACCAAAGAATTAATAAGGCGTATCTTGGCTTGTGGGAGGAATACAAAAAAGAACATGGTCTTCTTGGTGAAGACATGATGTTTAACGCGCTCTGAGCATTTTTACGTTTACAAAATATGTAAATTATAGTATCGTTAATTTATATGAAGATACATTTTGCATGTTCCACTTTCGAATTGGAAATATACGGTAAAAATTATGTAGATATCTGTAGTCTGATTAAGGATGCAGGACATACTATTGCAAGGGATTGGATTGATAATGCGGTCGCGACTTTGGAAGACTATAAAAAAGGAAAAATTAAGATTGATAGGGTGGAAATTTACAACAAGGCTGTTGAGTCCATATTGGCATCGGATGTCGTTATAATCGAGGGGACGGTATCCAGTTTTAGTATCGGACATCAAATGACTTTGGCGTTAAATAAAAACAAGCCGACTCTTGTGCTTATCTATAACGATGGTTCGGATAAAAAAAATAAACTGCAAAACTCTTTTATAAATGGGATAAAATCTCCGTTTCTTACGATCGCAAAATATTCCAGCAAGGAGGATATAAAACGAATACTCGCAAGGTTTTTAAATCAAAGCACTAGCCATACTGTAAAATTCAATATTGTGTTAAGTAAGGAGATAGAAAATTATCTAGATTGGGCGAGTTTTTACTACAAAATAAATAAATCGGAATTTATTCGAGATATGCTTACCAAGCATATAAACGAGAATGATCTAAATTATCAAAAATATATCAAATCAGAGGAATAAGCAGTTTATCCACAGCCTTTTTTACCAAAAAACTAAGTGGCTTGCTTTTTTATTAGGTAATTGGGGTCAGCCACCATTTATGGTATAATATATTCATGCCAAGAATAGAAAGAATAGATGTTGGAGAATATGTTTACCATGTACTAAATCGAGCTAACGCTCGTGCTCAAATTTTTGATAATGAAAAAGACTACAAGCTTTTTGATGAAATACTTGAGGAAGCAAAAGAAAAATATGACATGCGTATCTTAGGATATTGTTTAATGCCAAACCACTGGCATATATTACTTTATCCAAAAAAACGACGGAGATTTATCAAAGTTTATGAATTGGCTTACCTTAACACATACTCAAAGATGGCATGCAATTAAAAGAACAACAGGACAAGGACATCTTTATCAAGGTAGATACAAATCATTAGAGGAGCCCGTTGCCAATCTCTCTTTTTAACCAAAAACAAAAAAGCCGAAGTTAAATTCAGCCGAAATAGTTTCAACTTTTTTGTTTTTGTTTAAATTCTATCTCCCATCTTTTCTTTTTCCGCCTTTTTCTCTCTTTTCTTTCGGATTAAGGCAGACTGCTCCCCTGTTAAGCAACGGCAAATACCGGTTCTTTGAATAACAACCTTGTCGCTTTCTTTAGATTATGAACTATGGCTTCCATAAAACACTGATATAAAGTTTTCACTAAACTTCTGTATCTTGCCTTTTTCTCTAATTTTGAAAAAGAACTTTCAAATGGCATACGAATGGAAGTTCTCCAACAATCAAGGTCTCTATTTTTATTTGGATTGTTGTCTTTGTTTATCGTCGCAACGTGAACACCTTTTGATTTTAGCAGAGTCTCTATTTTCTTAACATCATAACCTTTGTCCATTAATACGGCACCTTGTTTAGGACAAACATTTTCCGCCATTTTAAAGTCGGGAACATTGGCAGGAGTAACTGCTACCTTACTTACCAAACCGTGTCTCATATCCACAGATTTGTGTCTTTTGTAGCCAAACCATATTTTGTTTTTGCTCTTAGCTCCCCATCTTTCCTCATCGTCAGCTGCGTATTTTGCAACATTTGAATTATTAAGTTTCTTTTCTCCATCTTCAACCGCCTTATCTCTTTCGTCCCACAAGGCTGATTTTGTAATTATGGACGAAGCGTCAATGAAAGCGAAGACATTGCCAAATAGTCCTTTTTCTTCAAGAATATCGTTTGTCTTTTTAAACAAATCAGCTGTTCTTTTTGTTCCTATTCTTTTCCTTAATTTTGAAAAGTAACTGTGGTCAGGAGCTTGTTCAGTAAGTCCAAAACCGCAAAACCATTTCACGCCAAGATTTTCCTTGATAGTCTTTTCCATTTCTCTGTCAGAGTAGTTTTCCCAAAATTGGATGAGCAAAGCTTTGATTCCTCTTTCCACATCTATGCCTTTGTCTCCAAGAGTGGAGTAGCAAGCTCTCATCGGTTCAACCAAAGCTCCAAAGTCTACAATCTCGTTAATCTTTCTGAATGGATGCTTTGCGTCCACAATCATATTAAAAAGTTCTTCCTCTGTGTTTACAAGAAGCATTTTGCTCGTTTTATCTGACGGTATTTGCATAGTGTTTTTTGCTTAAAATTAGACGTTGTTTTCTTAAATTATACTTGTATTTTAACACTTTTTTGATGTTTTTACTTGTGGAAAAGTCAATGAAATTTTGGTTAAAAAAAGAGAAAAGCCCGAATGAAATTATGTTAATTTCGCTCGGGCTTTTTATTGGGGGAGCCTGTCATTTGGCGACAGGCTCCCGATTGTGCCAGGTCTCTGAACTTCCTAATCAAATGAGCCCAGCACAGCTGATGATTTTCCAGTTTTCTGTACGCTCCGTAATCATCGGTCACTACAAAACCATCAAAGCTATCGCCCAACAGTTTCTTGGCGTTGCCCTTACCTCTTGATTCTCCAACCAAGAAAACGCTTTCCTTGCTTTTTGTTCCGCTCATCACCAACGAGTAGTTTTGACATTCATCGCTTAGCAGTTTCCAACCAGTCTCGTCCAAATGAACGCAGGGCTCGCCTTGTATTTTAGCCTTCAATCGTTCATAGAGCGGTCTTAGTTTAAGACTTTCTTTTTGCAATATCTTGGCTATTTCTCCTTCTGAAATGTTGAATTGATAAGTATCCTTAAGAACGTTTTGTATTTGCGCGAAAGAAAGCCGGCACATTACGCTCAGATAGCAAACATATTTTTGCGCGTTTCCGCCCAGTGAGATTTTGTGATTCGGCAAATGGCGAGCGATATGCCACTTTTGACATTTTGGACAGTAAGCTTTTTCAACAACATGCTTTCTGACAATTTTCTTGGCGGGAATCGGGATGTCTTCTTCATAAAAGACAACTGTTCGTTTTTCAGTCATTTCCGTTCCACAGGAACACATGTTCAGCGGATGAAATTTCGTTTCTGTGACTTCTTCGTCTTTAGGTATCGGTCTTTTGTATGAGTCGCTTGTCCTTGGGATTTTTGTTTCCTTCGGCGGAACAAAATTGTCGTCGATGTTTTTGTCGTTTTTCTTCTTTCTTCCAAAAACCATTGTTCTCAATTCTTCAATTTGGAGCTTCATGTCGTCTATTGTTCGCTTACAACGAGATTAAGCCTTAAGATTTCTTTTTTAAGCTCTTTGTTTTCTTCTCTGAGATTAAAAATATTTAATCCTTGTTGCTTGTGGAGATATTCTAAATTACGGAGACGAATGAGGCGTTTTTTGACTTCTTCAGCCGACAAACCTTTCTTACTCATATCCCATTTTGCCATTGTTTTCAAAGGAGTTTAAGGGGATTTATGCACAGGGAGTGTGAGGGGTTACGAAATAATAAATTGTTTTTAAACTATTTTTTGTGTTAGAATGTTCGTATGATTGAAAATGTCGTTTTGGTGGATGAAGAAAATAAAATTTTGGGAATTATGCCAAAAAGTGAAGTTCATCAAAAGGGAACTCCTTTGCACCGAGCTTTTTCAATTTTTGTTTTTAATGAATACGGGGAGCTTTTACTTCAACAAAGAAGTTCAAAGAAAAAAACCTGGCCGTTAGTTTGGTCAAACAGTTGTTGCGGGCATCCACAAATTGATGAGAGCAATATTGACGCCGCTAGAAGACGCTTATTTGATGAGCTTGGTATAAAATTGGATGTCATTGAGGAGGTGTCTCCTTACAGATATAAATTTTCTCGCGATGGAATAATGGAAAACGAAATTTGTCCGATATTGGTTGGTTTTGTTAACAAAAGTACCTTTATAAAAGTAAACAGTGATGAAGTTGAAAATATCAGGTGGGTTAAATGGAGTGATTGGCTAAAAGATGTTGAAAAAAAATTCAATGGATATTCCCCTTGGTGTATTGAAGAAACCTTTATATTATCAAAGAACAAAAAGTTCAAACAATTATTAGATTTAAATTTAAAAAATAAATTATGAATGTCTTTAATAAAATTATTTCGGTGACAACAAAACAGGAGTATGATTGTACGGATATCACCGATCAGGTGAAAGAGATGGTTAATGAGAGTCAAATCAAAAATGGTCTAGTTAATGTCCAGACAATGCATACGACTGCCGCAATTATCCTTAATGAAAATGAACCGTTGCTTATTGAAGATATAAAAAGTCATTTGGAAAAATTATCTTCAAAAGAAAGCTCTTACAATCACGATAATTTTGAAATAAGAACGGTTAATATGTGTGATGGCGAATGTGCTAACGGACATGCCCATTGCAAGGCGATCTTATTGCCGTCAACAGCAACACTTAATTTACTAGACGGGAAATTACAACTCGGGCAATGGCAGAGGATTCTTTTTTGGGAGCTTGATCGGTCTCGTAGCAGAGAAATACAAGTACATATTTTTGGAGAATAGAAACATTATGGATAAACACGTTCAGACCAAAAAAAATTTGGAAAACATATCTAAAAAGATTGATTCTGTTATAAAAAAATTATTGGTTAGTTGTCTTGAAAAAAGACATCATCCGTTGATTTTGCATCAAATGTTGTCTGGGGGGAAAAGACTGAGGCCCGCTATGTCCGTTATAGTTTGTAAAATGATGGGAGGAGAAGATAAAGATGTCTTATATTCTGCCGCTGGCCTGGAGATTTTGCATAACTATACCTTGATAATAGATGATATTATTGATCACAGCTCTACCAGGAGGGGTTTGCCGACTGTCTGGAGTAAGTTTGGAACCTCAATTGCTCAAAGCCTTGAGATGGCTTATTCTGGGGCGCTCTTGGAGGCTGGAGCGAAATCAAAGTATTCCTCAGAAGTTTCCTTTTTGTATGCGAAGGCGTTGAAGACTGTGGGGGATGGAGAAATTTTAGATATTTTATTTGAACAATCGGGCAGGGAAGACGAACCTTATATAGTCAAAAATAGATTTCAAGCGGTGAATAAATCTGATTATTTAAAAATGATTAGTAAAAAAACAGCAATATTATTTGAAACAGCTTGCGAGGTTGGGGGAATTTGTGCAGAGGCTGAGCCGAAAGAAATATTCCATCTTAAGAAATTCGGTTTTAATGTCGGGCTAGCTTTTCAAATTCAAGACGATATTCTTGATATTTTTGGAGAGCAAAAGACTCTTGGAAAGAAAATCGGAGGTGATATTATTGAGCATAAACTTGGAAACATCGTCATCTCTTTGTTTTTCAAAAAAGCAAATCCTAAACAAAGAGACTCTCTTATGAGAATTCTTAAGAAAAATAAAATTAATGATAAAGACATAGAAAGATCGATAAAGTTAATAGGTCAAACTCAAGCGAAATCAGAAGCTGAAAAAATGAGTAAGGAATTTACTAAAAAGTCTAAACAGCACTTAAGCTTTCTCCCAAAAAATGTTTGGAATTTGCAACTTGAAGCATTGGCTGATTTTATAATAAACAGAGAATCTTAAAATTTGGCGAAACATATGAAAAAGTTTTTTCAATTTCTTTTTAAAGAGTTTGTCTACAATGGGCATTTGCAAGCCATTGGTTCGGCTTCTATAGTTTATGTTTCCATGGTTGCATTAAAAATGGAAACTTCTTGGATGCCGGTAATCGCTGCTTATTTCATTTTTCAAATAATATATTGGTATGATCGTTTAAGGGGTATAAAAACGGATTACGCAACTAACTTTGAAAGAAGCAGGCATCTTGAAAGTTATTTGGAACGGGTTCCTTTTCTTATTGTCTTATGGTTGTTTATCTTGATCTTGTTTTTGGTGGACACCAATCTCCCAACTAAAATTTTCAGCTCGGTTATATTAATTTTTGGATTGCTTTATCCAATATATTTTAAAAATTTAACCAGGAAGATTTTTATTTTTAAAAATATCTATGTTGGAGGAGTTTTTGGATTGATGGTTCTTTATCCATTTTTATGGACAGGGCAGAACCTATTTTCCGTTTCTGTTCCAGCGATTATTATACTCATCCTTTTTGTTTTGTCGCGAGGGCTTGTAATGCAGGTTCTCTTAGATATTAAGGATGTAAATTCTGATGCTAAGGAGGGTTTAAAAACTTTCTCGGTGGTGCATGGACCGAGTAAGACTTTTAATTTTTTGGGGATGATGAATTTTCTGTCTGTAACGCCAATTTTTTTTGCCTTGATTTTTTTGCCTGATTTATTTTCAAGGTCAATAGCTTTTCTTTCACTTATGTTTTTTTATAGTTTGTTTGTTTTTAATTTAATTAAGAGAGAAAAGTTTTATGGGTATATATTAGCGAGCCTGGAATTTATATTCTGGGCGATATTGGTTTCGGTCGGTAAAATTTGGTAAAATTGACTTCAATGGCAAACTTCTCGGTCTTAGACTTTTTCATCATAAACAGATTTATTGTCTTTTTGGTAAATACAACGACGGTTTATCTGGTTTTTCTTATTTTGAGACACAGCCGGAAAGAAACGGTCGGCAAGATTTTTTTTGTGATGGCCGTCTTGATGCTTGTTTGGGTTGACTTTGCCTATTTTGCCAGACAGGTATCTAATATGAAATTGGCGGAGAATTTGTTACGGTTGGCTTGGTTTGCGACCCCGATGTTTTTTACTTTCATTTCTCTTTTTGTTGTGTATTTTATAAACAAGCCGGAAAAATATATTTTTTTAAACATTCCAGTGTTGACTCTTGGCGTGGCGACAAGTCTGGTAACGGGTTTTACCAGTCTTGTTATTGAAGGGTTCAAATATGTTAACGGAAGCTTTACGATTATTTACGGACCTATGATGTATCCCTTTTTGGGTGTGGTATTGATTCTTATTTTTGCAACTTTGTACCCGCTGTTTGAGAGATATACTAGGGCTTCGCAGTCTGATAAGCAAAAGATTATTTATTTCTTGATAGGGTTGGTTGTTTTTTATATAGCGAATTTTGTTTTCAATATCATTCTGCCGATTTTTATGGGCGTTGTTCGTCTGTATTACTTCGGGGATTACTCAACGATTTTTTTTCTTGTTTTTACAGCTTACGCAATTCTTCGTCATCGTTTGATAGACACGAAAGTTGTGGCGACGGAATTATTTACTTTTACGATGTGGATGGTGATGGTGACGGATTATTATTTGACACAGGATGCTATTGGAAAAATAGTTAGACTAGGTTTTTCCATATTTATGATTCCTTTTGGCGTGTTGCTAGTACGCAGTGTTTATAAAGAGGTTGATGCCCGAGAAAAGACCGAACAGCTTGCCAAAAAGCTTAAAAAGGCGAATGTTCAATTAGAGGCTTTAAGTAAGGCTAAATCTGAATTTGTTACAATTGCATCTCATCAACTTCGCGCCCCCATTACTGCTATCAAGGGTTATTCTTCTATGCTGGTGGAAGGTGATTATGGGAAATATAATAAAAAAGCAAAAGAGCCTTTAAATAGAATTTATCAATCTGCCAGTAGGTTAGTTCTCTTGATTGATGAATTTTTAAATTTAAGCAAAATTGAGAGGAAAGAGATTGAATACAATTACGAGAGAACAAATTTGGCGGAAGTGGTTGAAAGCATCTTTAATGAATTTAACGCCATCAACAAAAGCAACAAAAAAAATGTTAGACTTGATTTGAAAATTGTCCCCGACATTGATTATGTTTCAAATGTAGACACAAACAAAATTCGTCAGGTTTATGGCAATTTAATAGATAATGCTATGAAATATACTGACAAGGGGTTTGTTAAAATCCGGCTTGAAAAGAGTGAGAACGAGAGCGATGTGCTTTTTAGTGTTTCTGATTCGGGAATGGGTATGTCCAGGGAGACCATTAATAGAATCTTTGAAAAATTTACGCGAGCGGGCGATAATGCTTTTCGCAAGCATACGGAAGGTTTAGGGCTAGGCCTTTATGTTTGTAGAAAGATTGTGGAGGCTCATAATGGGAAAATCTGGGCTGAGTCCAAAGGGGAGGGAAAGGGTAGTACATTTTTGATTGAGTTACCTTCCACTTTTGTCCCCCCACCAAAAGAAGAAGCATCAAAACAAATCCATATGCCCCATCTTTCTTCGGGGTCTATTCTCCTTGGAAACTAAAGTTTTAAAAAGGCGTTTGTGAACACAGGACTTCTTTTTTATTCCAAAAAACCCTTTGATGTGCTAATATGTTTAGTATATTGGGGTTTTTAAATTGTTTAATAATTGTTTAAATTTATACATAAATATTCTATGGAAAGGATTTTGATTAAAGAAATTATTGGGAAAGTCGGCGAAAAGGTGAAGATTGCTGGGTGGGTTGATGTTAGGAGAGACCACGGTAAGCTTATTTTTATTGATTTGCGTGATAGGAGCGGAAAAATTCAAATGGTTGTCTTGCCGAATCACAAGGAGGCTCACGATATTGCTCAGGAACTGCGCGGAGAGTGGGTTATTGAAGTTGAGGGTATCGTAAACGCAAGACCTGAAAAAATGATTAACCTTGATATTGAAACTGGTAAGGTTGAAATTGAAGTTGAAGAAATTAAAATTTTGGGTAAAGCAAAAGAGCTTCCATTTGAACCAGGAGCGGAAATAAATATTGACACTTATTTAGATTATATGCCTTTGACTTTGAGGGGCGAAAAACAAAAAGCTGTTTTTAAAGTTCAAGCAAATATCGTTAAAGCATTTCGTGATTTTTTGACTGAACAGAATTTTATGGAAATCCAAGTCCCAAAAATTATCGGAGAAGATGCTGAAGGCGGAGCTTCTGTTTTTGATGTTGAATATTTTGGCAAAAAAGCTCACTTGGCACAAAGTCCTCAATTTTACAAACAAATTATGGTTGGGGTTTTTGAAAGAGTTTTTGCTGTTGGGAATGTCTATCGTGCCGAAAAACACAGTACGACTCGTCATTTAAACGAATACACGAGTATGGACTTTGAATTTGGTTTTATAAAAGACCATCGAGATGTTATGGATATGTTGAGTGGATCTCTTGATGCGATAATGACTCGTTTGAGAGAAGCTTGTCAGAAGGAATTTGATTTGTTGGGAGCTGAAATTCCAGAAGTGCCAGAGAAAGTTCCTTTTTATAAATTGAAAGAAGCTCAAGAAATAATCAAAAAAAAATTTGGAGAAGATTGCGTAGGTGAGCCAGACTTGGAGCCTCAACACGAAAGGTGGCTTTCTGAATATGCAAAGAAGGAACATGGTTCTGATTTTGTTTACATCACACATTATCCTGTTGAAAAGCGTCCGATGTACACTTATGAAGACGAAAAAGACCCAGGCTTTACAAAAAGTTTTGATTTGCTTTTTAGAGGGGTTGAATTAGTCAGTGGAGGACAGAGAATAAATGATTATGAAGCACTTGTGGAATCAATGGAAAAGAAAGGATTAAACCCAGAGCAATTTGCATTTTATCTTCAGGCTTTTAAGTATGGAATGCCACCAGAAGGAGGTGCCGGAATGGGGCTTGAGAGATTGACTGCGAAATTATTGAACCTTGATAATGTAAAGGAGGCGGCATTGTTTCCAAGAGAAATGAATAGAATAGATGTATTGTTATCTAAATAATTATAATGTACGCGATAAAAACCCAACAATTTGAAGGCCCTTTAGATTTGTTGTTGACTCTAATCGAGAAACGCAAGGTTTCTGTAAATGAGCTGTCTTTATCTGATATCGCTGATAATTATTTAGAGTATCTAAAGCAACTTGAAAATTTCCCCTTGGAGGAAGTCGCTAGATTCGCATCAATCGCCTCAACTTTAATTCTTATTAAATCGAGATCTCTTTTGCCGACGTTGGAGCTGACAGAAGAAGAAGAGCAGAGTATCGATGACTTAGAGAGAAGGCTAAAGCTTTATCGACGTACACGAGAATTATCTGTTCACGTGAATAACCTTTTTGGGCAAAACCCTCTTTTTTCTAGAAAAGCTTTTAGCGGGGTGAAGATGGGTTTTTTG